>Ga0172373_10000105_pt1 | contig 120272 bp, 96 predicted proteins | sample Lak10m_2_FD_114546 | JGI IMG/M metagenome (GOLD analysis project Ga0172373, IMG submission 114546) | Freshwater microbial communities from Kabuno Bay, South-Kivu, Congo - kab_092012_10m | ecosystem: Environmental > Aquatic > Freshwater > Lake | place: Democratic Republic of the Congo...
CATACAAAAAAATGCAAGTTTTTATACCTTAAAGATACGAAACTTGCAGATTAAAACAATGAAAAATAAATCTATTTTATTAACAATCAAATATTTAAACCCTTTTTAAGGGTTGACTAATTACTCAGCAAAGAAATACCTAATAGTTAAAATCTTAATTAAAAAGTTATTACATTACTTTTAAAATTTATGTATACATTATTAGTGTAATGTTAAATTAAAAATGAGGCTTTAATAAATTGTAAAGAAGAAAAAATAGTAAGTAGAATTTGTGGTTGTGTTTCGATAAAATTAAGTCCATTCTTTTATCTTTTTGTCTTTAAGTCTTTTGTCTTTCCGTCTTTTGTCTATTAGTCTTTGATCTAACACTTCAAACTAATCCTAAAAGTCGTTCCTTTGTCCACTTCGGAATGTAATACAAACACATTTCCTTTGTGGTAGTCATTAATAATGCGTTTTACCAAGGAAAGTCCTAAGCCCCAACCGCGTTTTTTAGTAGTATATCCGGGTTTAAAGATGGTTTTAAATTGCTTGTGAGGTATTCCTTTTCCAGTATCCTGAATGTCAATGTGTACATGGGGAGTATCTCGCGTAATACGGATGTGCAATTCCCCAGCTGTTTCCATCGAATCCACCGCATTTTTGGTGATGTTTTCAATCACCCACTCAATCAATGGTGGGTTATGTGGAACACGTATTTCTGGTGTATCACTCTGAACAGAAAAATGAATTTTACTAGAAACACGTAATTGTATATAATCGATCACTGTTCGCACTGTTTCCACAATGTTTTTGTCTTCCAATTGTGTAGCAGAGCCAATTTTTGAGAAACGATTAGCTACTTGTTCCAAGCGATTCACATCTTTTTGCATTTCTGTTGCAATGTTCGGATCGATGTTTTGCGTTTCTAAATACTGAACCCATGCCAATAACGAGGAAAGTGGAGTCCCTAATTGATGAGCAGTTTCTTTTGCCATTCCTGCCCAAACTTGATTTTGTTCGGCTTTACGGAAGGTGTTGAAGATGAGGTAACCAATAAAAATAAATAGGGTGAAAATGATGAATTGTACATAGGGGAAATACTGTAATTTTTTTAATTCCGGACTATCGTCGTAGTACAATAAACTGTGTTGTTTACTTCCAAAATTGATAGGAATGGCTTTGTTACTGCGTTTTAATCGGTGAATGGTTTGCATTAATTCTTCCTTTCGTTTATTGCTTAAAGGGAGATTGGTTGCTAATACCGCATTCGAAACGGCATCCACAAGTAAAACAGGTACAGCTCCTTGATTTGTTTTAAGTTCTACATTAAACGCACGAATTAAAGAGTCTCTTTCTCTTTCAAGTCTTGTAATTTCTTTCGAGTCCGTATAGGCACAATGCATAATTAAACCTTCATCAATTTCAATCGTGATTTTGTATTTCCAAGAATTAGCCAACGCAAGCAAGGTATCGTTGAACATTCTTTTTACTGTAGTGTCTGGAAGAGCATCATGTAAATTATTAAAATCCGAATAGGTAAAATCAAGGTGTATATGCTCCGAAATATCGTTATTGTTATCATACAGGATGACCGGAATGGATTTGTTGATGCCCGTAATTTTTAAAGGCAACGTGTAGTCGGGCATTTGTTGATTATCGATTGGCTTTAAAATCTCTTTGGTTGCACTACTCCATAATTCCATCTCGTTACGCTCTTTATCCCTAAGTTGCGAGAATGTACGATTGGTAAGTTGTACCAATTCAGCTTTTTTCTTTATTGCTTCTGCCCATTGTTTTACCCGGTAACGTTCACGGATACTTACTTTGTTTACAATTGAGTTGGAGAAAATTAAAGACGCAGAAATTAACACTAGAGCTACACCTAGTAATAGGATTTTCCAACGTTGTTTTTTAGAATAAAGATTCATTAATTACCTTCAATATTCCAAAGATATAAATTTGAATAGGTAAACGATAATTCAGTTACGTTTATTTGTACCAAGAACTTCTTATTTCTCCTAATAATAAACAAAATAATTTTAGGTATCTATGAAAGTAAAATTGTACATTTGATTCAAAATTTTTAAAATACTAAAATGAGTTTACTAACTGTAGGAAGTGTTGCGTTTGATGCGATTGAAACGCCATTTGGAAAAACAGATAAAATTATTGGAGGTGCTGGTACGTATATTGCCTTGTCTTCTTCCTTTTTCAAAAAAAATCAAAACATTGTTTCTGTTGTTGGAGGAGATTTCCCTCAGTCCATGTTAGATTTGTTATCGAGCAAAGGGGTTGATCTAGATGGATTACAAGTAAAAAAAGAGGAAAAAACGTTTTTTTGGTCTGGTAAGTACCACAATGATATGAATACACGTGATACCTTGGTGACAGAGTTGAACGTTTTAGAAAATTTTGATCCTATTATTCCAGCTTCGTATCAAGGAACGGATTATTTGATGCTTGGAAATTTGAGTCCACAAGTGCAACGTACGGTGATTGAACGATTAACAGAAAGACCAAAGTTAATTGCTATGGATACGATGAACTTTTGGATGGATATTGCATTGGATGAATTGAAAAAAACAATGGCACTTGTGGATGTGTTGATTATCAACGATGAAGAGGCTAGACAATTATCTGGTGAGAGTTCTTTGGTAAAAGCTTCCAAAGTGATTCGAGCTTTTGGTCCAAAATATTTAATAATCAAAAAAGGAGAACACGGCGCTTTATTATTTCATGAAGAAAAAGTATTTGTTGCCCCTGCTTTACCTTTAGAGGAGGTATTTGATCCAACAGGTGCAGGCGATACGTTTGCAGGTGGATTTATGGGCTTCTTAGCAAGTACGGACGATATTTCTTTCGATAACATGAAACGTGCAATTATCGCTGGTTCTGCATTGGCTTCTTTCTGTGTAGAGAAATTCGGAACGCAACGTTTAGAAGAAATTACCCAACAAGATTTGGATCAACGTATGCAAACGTTTGTTGCTCTATCAAACTTTGAAATGGTATATCAAGCAAATTAATCTATTTTTTAATTCTTCCTCCCTTTTAATACTGATGTACTCGAAGTGGAGGGAGAATCAAGGAGGGTGACTTCCTTTGACTCTAACTAAATCAATTATGGAAAAGAAAGATTTCGTAGTAAAATTACAAGCATTGATTTCAACAGAAGACGTGTTATCCGTATCACGCGATGTCAATGAATTACGTTCGCAATTTGAAGACTTTTGTTTAGAAGAAGAACGTAAAAAACAAGTTGCATTGTTGGAAGCTCAGGCAAATGGAGAACAAGTAGAATTTGTAAATGAACCAGATGCGGTAAAAGAAGAATTCTATACCGTTTTTAGTGCATATAAAGAACGTAGAAACAAACTTTCATCCGAGAAAAAGTTAGAAGAAGAGTCGAATTTGCGAAAGAAAAAAAGCTTAATTGACCGACTAAAAGCTTTAATTGAATCCGAAGAAAATATTGGAGCAGCAGTTGAAACCTATAAAGAGATACATGAATCTTGGAAAACAGTAGGGGATATACCACGCGAAAAAAGACAAGACATACATTCGGAATATTCTAAATTATTGGAGTCCTTTTTCTTTAACTTAAAGATTTATAGAGAGCTAAAAGACCATGATCTGAAACGCAATTTTCAATTAAAAAAAGAGATTGTGGCGAAAATAGAATTGCTAATATCCAATGATGTAATCCGTGATTTGGAAGCACAAATTAAATTGTTGCAAAATGAGTTTGATTCGCTAGGACCTGTTCCCAAAGAAGAATGGGAAGGATTAAAAAATACGTATTGGACTAGCGTAAAAGCTGTGTATCAAAAGATCACAGATTTTTATGAAGGAAAACGCCAAGAACAAAAACAAAATTTAGAGCTTAAACATGCACTATTAGATAAAATAAAAACATTTGTCAGTGTTGTAAATCAATTACAAGATGTTAAAGCATGGGATGCCGCAACGGATAAATTATTGGAATTTCAAAATGAATGGAAATCTATAGGCAAAGGTCCTCGTAAAGAAAACGAAGCGCTTTGGTCAGAACTTCGATCCGAATGTGATGTTTTTTTTAAAGCAAAAAAAGAATTTTACACTGTAATTAAAGATAAATTCGACCAAGTTGCAAAACAAAAACAGACGTTAATTGATAAAGTACTTGCGCTTAAAGATAATACGGATTGGAAGCCTACTTCAGAAAAAATCATTCGTTTACAACAAGAATGGAAAAATTTAGGGAGTGCTGGACAAAAAAACGAACAAAAATTGTGGAAAGATTTTCGTAGCGCTTGTGATGCATTCTTTGAAAATAAAAAACAATTCTTTGCTAAAGAAGATGAGGTAAACAAGCTAAATTTGGAGGCTAAAAAAAGCTTAATAAGTGAGATAGAAAATTACCTATTAGGGGAGGATAAGCAACAAGTTATTGCTGATTTGAAAGAGTTCTCAAATCGCTTTAATGCAATCGGAAAAGTGCCTTTCAAAGAAAAAGATGCAGTTTATGTTGCTTTTAAAAATGCATTAGATGCACACTACAAAAAAATTAAATTAGAAGGCGAGGAAAAAGAAAAGATTTTGTTTGAAGCTCATTTAGATACTTTGAAATCAAATCCGAATGCTGCTAAATTAATTGAGAAAGAACGTCGTGATTTAGAACAAATGATTGCAAAACAACAACAAGATATTAACCAATTGGAAAATAACTTAGGATTCGTTTCTAAATCAAAAGCTGGAGACTTACTTCGAAAAGATGTTGAACATAAAATCCATGTAGCGAAAGACCGTATTAAAGAATACAAAACAAAGATTAAATTGCTTTCTACGAATGAATAAATCAGTAAATATTCTATTGATATTGCTTTTAGCTCCAGTCTTTGGATTAAGCATTTTTGTTGGGTTTGACTTACCTATAGAGTTTTTAAAGACAAGTGGTAAAAACTTACCGTATCAACACACAATTTTTATCATTTTTGGAATTGTAATTTTTTTATTAGGAGTTCGACGTTCTATGCAGCGTTGGATAGGCATAAAGATGGTCAATCAAGAAGAAAAATATCAATGGAATAAGGAAATCAATGGTAAACGAAAAGCACAAGTAAATATGTATCTAATTATTGAAGGATTAATGCATGTTTTAGTTGCTTTTGCACTTGTTTTTCTGACTCAAAAAGCACTAGTAATCGCTACTGTATTTTTTGCGCTTGGTTTCGATCATATTTTATTTTGTGTTTTCGGAAATTATAAAAAAGTATGGAGAGTAGGGGTTACAAATAAAGCTATTGTTCAAGCTGAGAGAGATTTCAAAGTAATTTATTTTTCTGGTCTACGCAGGGTTTCTGTTCACCAACAAACAATTTTTTTCGATTACATTAAAGAACTGCAAATGGCAATTTCAGTGGATTCTATTTCACCTGAAAATAGAGAGTCCTTCAGGAATGTGTTGGAACAAAAACTGAATCGCGATAAAGTACATTTTTCAGAATCGTTTAAAGGGTTTTAGTTAGTGTATAATTGTTAGGAAAGCAAAAATGCAACATACTAAGAAATTAATTGTACCATAAACTTATTTTGGAATAAAGATTAAACAATTTGTAGGATTTACTCCTTATTTAAAAAAGTATAAATCTTTCAATCCTTGCGCATAACGAAAAAAATTAACTTTCTTCACTCCGCCTTAACACGAGCATCCTCAAATTCTAAATGGTAATAATTAATCCTACTCATACCTAATTACTTTAAACAATTTTTCCTACCCATACTTTTTGCTCTTAAAGTATGTGCGGAATTAATATATTTTTTCAATCAAACGAAAAAAATTAAAAATTAGGTTTTAAGTCATGGTTTTTAAAGAATTCTTCAATGTATTCAACAGCTTCATCCGCTGTATCAACCACATGGAATAATTCTAAGTCCTCTAAAGATACATTTTTTTCTTGCTCAAGCATTACTTCTTTAATCCAGTGGATTAATCCATCCCAGTATTTATGACCAATCAATACCACAGGTCTTCGAGAAATTTTTTTCGTTTGAATTAACGTAAGAGCTTCAAATAACTCATCAATCGTCCCTAGTCCACCAGGTAGTATCACAAAGCCCTGCGCATATTTTACAAAAATTACTTTGCGCACAAAAAAGTAGTCAAATTCTAAATTGTGGGCTTGATCAATATACGGATTGTGATTTTGCTCAAAAGGTAAATCTATATTTAAACCTACCGATTTTCCTTTTCCTTCTTGCGCACCCTTATTTCCGGCTTCCATGATACCCGGACCACCGCCAGTAATTATTCCATAGCCAATTTCTGCTAATTTCTTCGCTACTTCAACACCTTGTTGGTAGTAAATGTTATCCGGTTTTGTTCGTGCTGATCCAAAGATAGAAATACAAGGTCCAATTTTTGCCATTCGCTCATATCCTTCTACAAATTCGGACATTATTTTAAATATGGCCCAGCTATCGTTTGTTTTTATTTCTGTCCAATCTTTATGAAATCTATCCATAGCTTTAACTGTTGGTTATTTTACAATATAGCAAGATAATTATAATTTTTCAGTATTTAGATAGGAATGGAAATATAATTACAACCTTGTTAAAAGGATGAAACGTAACTTATGGACATTAAATTGTAAATAAAATCATTTTGTGAGTTCTTTTTTTATGTAAGGAGCGGTATGCGAACGTGTGTTTTTTTGTTTCGCTAAAGCTTCTGGCGTTCCCTCAAATAAGATTTGTCCTCCGTTTTTTCCTCCTTCAGGACCTAAATCCACAATATAATCAGCTACCTTGATGATGTCCAAATTGTGTTCTATTACCAAAACAGTATTACCTTCTTCTACTAATTTTTGAAGAACAATTAACAATAGTCGTATATCTTCAAAATGGAGTCCTGTTGAGGGTTCATCCAAAATATAAATCGTTTTTCCTGTGCTTTTTTTGGAAAGTTCGGTAGCTAACTTGATTCGTTGTGCTTCACCACCAGAAAGTGTGGTTGACGCCTGACCAAGTTTTACGTACCCTAGTCCTACAGAGACTAAAGTTTCAAGAATACGATGAATTTTTGGAATTTTATCGAAAAACGTGCATGCCTCTTCAATGTTCATTTCCAACACATCGCTGATCGATTTTCCTTTGAATCGTACTTCGAGTGTTTCACGATTATAACGCTTTCCGTTACAGGTTTCACAGTTTACATATACATCCGGTAAAAAGTTCATCTCAATCACTTGAATACCACCACCACCACATGTTTCACAACGGCCACCTGCTACATTAAATGAAAATCTTCCAGGTTTATAACCGCGTATTTGTGCTTCAGGTGCTGCAGCAAATAAACTCCGAATTTCTGTAAATAAGTTGGTATATGTCGCCGGATTTGAACGAGGTGTTCTACCAATTGGACTTTGATCAATTTCTATTACTTTGTCTAAGTGTTCTAATCCCTCAATAGCTTTATATGGCATTGGTTTTTTAACCCCTTTGTAGATATGTGCGTTTAATATAGGATAAAGCGTATGGTTGATTAAAGTCGATTTCCCACTCCCAGAAACTCCTGTAATACAAGTCAACGTTCCCAATGGTATGTGTAAGTTCACGTTGCGTAAATTATTCCCACTTGCGCCAAGTAAGTGCAAGCTTTTACCGTTACCTGGTCGTCGTGTTTTGGGAACTTCTATTTTTTTATGACCGAGCAAATATTCTGTGGTATGCGAATTACTTGTTTTAAGCGCACTAAAATTACATGCATTTAATATTTGACCTCCATGAATTCCTGCACCAGGACCTATATCAACTAAAAAATCCGCAGCTTCTATCATTTCTTGGTCATGTTCAACAACCAACACTGAATTGCCGCGATCTCGTAAGTTTTGTAACGAAAGAATTAATTTCGAGTTATCGCGTTGGTGGAGTCCAATACTTGGTTCGTCTAAAATATATAATACATTCATTAATTCGGAACCAATTTGTGTTGCTAGTCGTATTCGCTGCGCCTCTCCACCTGATAAACTATTAGCAGAACGATTTAAACATAAGTAATTTAGACCAACTTGGAGAATAAATTGTAAACGAGATTTAATTTCTTTAAGTATTTCAGAACCAATAGTTATCTCACTCTTAGATAAGTGAGAATCTAATTCTGAAAACCACTGAACCAATTCCTCAATATCCATTAGGGTTAATTCCCCAATGTTTTTATCGTTAATTTTGAAATATAAGGATTCTTTCTTAAGTCGTGAACCCGAGCATGAAGGACATACTACTTTATTCATGAAAGATTGAGCCCATCGTTGAATTGCAGCACTACTATCTTCCGAATGACGAGAGATGAATTGTATAATTCCTTCAAAATATATCTTATTCGCTTTCTTTTCGTACTCAATACCCTCATTGCCATTGAGGATGGTTTGCAATACTTCTGCTGGAATTTCTTCTAACGGAGTATCCAAACTCAAATTTTCATGACTTAATAACGTTTGTAGTTTTTCAAATATCCATGTTTTTTTATATTCCCCTAATGGAATAATACCACCTTTTTTAATTGATTTTTTAAAATCAGGTATTATTTTATCGATATCAATTTCAGAGACTTCGCCCAAACCACTACACTGTGGACAAGCGCCATAGGGAGAATTAAATGAAAATATATTTGGTTCGGCTTCCTGATAGCTAATCCCTGTGCTCGGACACATGAGTAAACGACTAAAGTGTTTGATTTCATTTGTTTCATAGTCCAATACAGAAATTGTCTTTTCTCCATATTTCATTGCGGTAACTATCGAGTCATATACTCGTTTTGGATCGATTCCTTCAATGTGTAATCTATCTACAACGATGGAAATGTCGTGAATTTTGTATCGATCTACCTGCATTCCTGGTGTGATATCTACCACAGCACCATCAATATATACTTTTGAAAATCCCATTTTTAGGATTTGTTCAAATAATTCTCTGTAATGACCTTTTCTTCCCTTTATTTTAGGAGCAAGTACACTAATTTTTTTGCCTTTATATTTAGCAAGTATCAGTTCTACAATTTGCTCATCGGAGTATTTTATCATTTTCTCCCCAGAATTATAGGAATATGCTGTTCCTATTCTAGCATAAAGTAAACGTAGAAAGTCATAGATTTCGGTAATTGTTCCAACGGTGGATCTTGGAGATCTCGAAACCGTTTTTTGTTCTATAGAAATTACTGGGCTTAATCCATTTATTTTGTCTACATCTGGTCTTTCTAAATTACCTAAGAATTGCCTTGCGTATGCTGAAAATGTTTCAATATAGCGTCGTTGTCCTTCCGCAAAAATGGTGTCGAAGGCTAGGGATGATTTTCCTGAACCTGATAAACCAGTAAATACTACTAGTTTATTGCGTGGAATTACTAAATCAATATTTTTAAGATTGTGCTCTCGTGCACCAAGAATTTCAATGACATCGTGTAGCTCTTCCTTTTTCATTGTTGGTAATATGCGTAAGGCCTAATTTTTTCGTTATTTTCTGGTAAAAGTAAGGTGTATTTTTTGTTTTTTACAGTTAAATGCGTTTGCAAAATCCATGGATTTAATTTTTTTAATATCTTATAATTATACCCCTTACTAATAGCCCAATCGGAAAGGTTAGATATTGTCTTGGAAATAAGATATTTTTTTGTTCTAATTATTGGATATTTTTGAGAGTTAGGTATTGAAAATCCATAGGCTTGTTGGTTTTCAAGGATAAGTTTTAATGCCAAAATACGATATACATACCTCCCTGTTTCATGGTTCTGTTCCATATCGAAATAACTTGACGCTTTTTGCCAATGTAAATCTTTTGTTACACCACCCATACCTCGGTTGTAAGAAGCAGCTGCTAATACCCAGTCCTTAAACTGAAGATTTGCTTGTTTTAGGTAGCTACATGCAGCGTAAGTACTTTTTTCCACGTCTAGCCTTTCATCTACCTCAGTACTCATTTCTAAAGCATACTCTTTTGCTGTAAACGGCATAAATTGCCAAAAACCTTGTGCACCAACCGGACTGATTGCTTGTTCTACCAATGCACTTTCAATTACTGCTAGATATTTGAAATCATCGGGTACTTTTTCTTCTTTTAATATTTTTTCAAGAAGTGGAAACCAGCGATGTGCGCGTTTAATTATTTGAGAGGTGGCAGATTGTAAATAAACGTTTGTTAATAGTTCTCTATCTAATCGTTCACGTATATCTTCATCCTCCAAATAAATAAGGTCACCTGCAAAATACATTTTGCTTGGTAATTCAGGTAATTGAAATACTTGTTGTTTAGGAGTATGTAATGGTTCTCTTAGAACTTCTTTTTTCTCGTTACATGCAAAAAATAGGATACAGCTAAAAAGAATACTAATTATCTTCATGTCTTGGTGTAGGTTGTTTATATTTTAATGTGATAAAATACAATACACCAAAAACAACAAAGAAATAGATTGGAAACACAATTAAGTAGTTGAATTCTTTTTTTCTACTAAAGTAAATCATAATCAAACTTAATAAAGCAGAGATAAATCCTATAATAGTAAATACATACCATACCTGCTTATCTTTTAATCCAGCATAAACTAAATGATGTGTCGTATGATCTTTTCCACCTACCATTGGTGATTTCCCTTTTCTTAAACGATTTATTACAACAGTTAATGTATCAGCAGCAGCTGGAGTAAATGCAATTAAACAAATAGCAAAACCAACCCAAGAAGGTGTATTAGTGGATAAACCTAAATTCCATAAATCATGCGTACTAAAATAAGCTACAAATAAACCAATAAATTGACTGCCTGCATCTCCCATGAATAATTTGGAGGGATTTACATTGTAGTATAAAAATCCTAGTAGAGCACCTAAAATGGATATAACTAAGATGGAATCGACATTGACTACAATCCCATCAATCATAAAAATACTGATTAAACATGCAAGTAAAATCCAAACCACCGTTATTCCTGTTATGCCATCCATATTGTCAAGCATATTTAATGAATTCATTAAAGCAACTACCCAGATTATGGTGATTATTTTGTCGTAAATCGAAACATGTGTTAGCTCGATAATAGTACCTGAATAGATAAATGTTATTCCACAAAGAATTTGAACCAGTAATTTGCCCCAAGGTTTGGTATTATAGGTGTCATCTGCCAATCCCATTCCAAAAGAAATACTTCCTGCAATTAATAGCCCAATAACCTGTTTGTCATGTAAAATTGGATTGTCTGAAATGATAGAATAACTAATTACAGCAAAAAGAAAAACAATGTAAAAGCTAACACCACCAAGCGATGGTTTTGATTCATTACTCCAACGAATGACAACATCATTTCGGTTACGAATTCCAAGCGATTGAGAAAAACTTAATAATAATTTATTTACTATTAATGAAATAATAATCCCGCCGATTAAAAAGCTAATTATGTAAATGAATTTTTCCAAAAGAATTAAAATGGGCTTGCAAAATTACTAAAATCTTTTGCAATTTGGTCTTTTTCGGAAACTATCGGATGATCAACACCCCAATTTATACCTAATGTACTTGAATTCCATGCTATAGCATCCTCAGAAGGTTGGTTATAGTAATTCGTACATTTGTAATTTAGTAAACTGTTTGCTTCTAAACTTACGAATCCATGTGCAAATCCTTCTGGTATCCATAATTGTTTGCCATTTTCTTGGGAAAGTTCGATGGCAAATGTCTTTCCATAGGTATTAGAGTTTGTTCGTATATCGACAACGATATCAATTACCTTTCCAAAAGAAACACGAACTAATTTTCCTTGTGCAAAAGGTGGCTTTTGAAAATGTAAACCTCTTATCACATGCAATGAAGACATAGATTCATTTTCTTGTACAAAATTGATTTCTTTCCCTATAAATCCACAGAATTTTTCATGTTGGTAGCTTTCAAAAAAATATCCCCTCTCATCGATATATTTTTTTGTTTCAATAATTACTAAACCTTCGATATCCGTAGTAGTGAAAATCATCTTCGTAGAATTTTATTTAACAATCTTTTAATTAATGGTGGATTTGTTTGTTCAGGTTCATCATAGTATCCTGAATTTGATCCATAACCGTACCCATATCCATACCCGTATCCATATCCGTATCCGTATCCGTATCCGTATCCATATCCATATCCATATCCGTATCCATATCCACTTCGTTTTGGGTCTATACCATTAAGTATGATATTCAAAGATTTAATTTGTTCAATTTCCAATATCTCTGCAACTTTGTATGCTGAAATTCGTTTAGAATAGTGGGCTTTGAAGACATATATTGGAATATCTGCATTAGCAAGAAGCTGAATACCGTCTGAAACTAGTCCCACAGGTGGATTATCAATAATTACAACGTCATAGATAGATTTAAGCGTAGTAAGAATGCTTTGGAATTCTTTACTTAATATTAATTCTGAAGGATTTGGAGGAATTGGACCGGCAGTAATAAAATCTAAATTGTTGAATTTAGATTTTTGGATAGCGTCCTCTAAGGTTATTTGATTTACGATCAAATTACTCATTCCTTGGTCATTGGTAGCATTGAAACCTAAGTGTACTTTAGGTTTACGTAAATCTAAATCCAATACGATCGTTTTTTTACCAGACATTGCAATAATTCCAGCAAGATTTAATGCAATGAATGTTTTACCTTCTCCAGAAATGGATGAACTAATTACAACTGTCTGTGCATTTTTGTTGATAAAGGCTAGATTCGATCGGATATTTCGAAGTGATTCTGCCAACATCGATTTTGGTGACTCCTGCACTACAAGTTGCGAGAATTCCATACTTTGTTTCGTTAATGGTACACCTCCAAGTATATTTACTTTTTCAGATAAAATGTTTTTTAATTCTTCAATGTTGTTTATTTCGTTGAAAGTAAGGTATTTAAAAGCTAAAAAGAGCAATCCTATCAGTAATCCACCTCCTATAAACGCAAGGTAGATTATTTTTCCTTTTGGACTAAAAGGTTCACTAGGTACTGTAGGGTATGTAAGAATTCTATTGGATGGAACATATCCAGCATTGGATATAGCGTAAGTGAATTTCTTTTCTTCAAACATTTTGTAATATTTTTCATTCACTTGTACGAGGTTGTCCAACTTTGTAAATCGAATTTTATTTTTTGGAAATTGATAGGACTCTTTCTCTAATTCATTTAAATCTTTCTCACGGGTTGAAATTTTTTCAAGTAAATCTTTTTCAGCACTTACAATTTCTTTTAAAATGTTTTTTATAGCATTTTTTATTTTTTTGTTTATTTGTTTTACTTCGCTTGTTTCTTCCGTCAAAGAATATAGAACCTCTTCTCTTTTTTCTACCAAATCAAATAATACCTCTTTGTTTTTTTCGATGTTGGTTAGCAGATTTTCTTCGTTAAAATCAGGAGTTATTTTGTATAATTCTACACGATTAGGATCGTTTTGAAGACGATGTTTAAGGTTTTGTAACGTTGCTAAATCTTCATAATTTAACTTTAGGTCTTCTCTTAGTTTTGTAATTTGGTTGGAGATGTCTAATTCTTTACTTTGTGGACTAATCATTTTAGAAGACTTTTGTATCGAAAGGATACTATCGTTGGCTATTTTCATTTCCCGCGCCAACGAGTCTAATTGTTTTTCTATAAACAATAAACTATTATTTGCTCCTTGTGTTCTGATTTCTTCATCGTAATCAAAAAAGGAATTTGTAACTGCATCTACAATATCGTGACAAATGTTTTCGTTTTCATGCGTAAAACTAATTCCTATGGTTTTTGCGCCAGGATCGATTGGTGTAACAACTAAGTTTGGGAAGTATTTAGAAAATAAAGCTGTTTTACTGTTTATAGTGAAGTAAATTTTATTACTGTTGACAGATGAAATAAAAGAATTGTAATTTGGAACATATATATATAGCTGAAATTTTGAACATATTATTTGTTTATTTATCTTCCCGTAAATTTTACTTTTTCTATTTCCATTTTGATATTCCAATACAATGGTTGAGCCTTCAATAGATTTGATAAAGATTGGTTTATCCATTATGGTAGAGTCATTCAATTGAAGCAGATTGATTTTAAAAGAACTTTTCTTGTATAAATCCTCTGTTAATATTTTACCTTCTGCGTATGCGCTAATTTTAAGATTTAATTTATTTAAGGCTTTTTCAAATAGAAAAGGAGAACTTAAGAATTGAATCTCAGCAGATATATCTTTTGCAGCAATTGTATTATCGACTCCAATAACTTCTTTACTCTGGTCTTGGTCGGATATTTGAATAACTGAATTAGATTCGTAAACAGCTTTGGTATATCTTAAATAAAAATATCCAATAACATAAAAAAAACCAAGTGTTAAAATTGGAAAATACCAATACCTTCTGAGAATGTTTCTTAGAATATGCGGATAGAATCCTTTATTTACAATAATACCTTTGGGAGCTTCTGTCACTTGATGTAAGTTTGGTATAAAGTTATTGAACTTATGATTATACTAATTGGTGCAAGTGCTTGTTGAAATTCTTTTGCAAATTCTTGTAAATAATTGATTTTAGTTTCAATGTAAATGTAATCGTTTGATTGAACTAACATGTCTCCGTTTTCAATCTTGTCTATTGTAGATAAATCAATAAGGTAAATCTTACGAACACCATTTTCCTTTCGAACCAATTTGATACGTCTTGCATCACCACGTTCAGGAATTCCTCCAGCTAAAGCAATAACCTCTAAGATAGTAGTTTTATTGTTTTGTAAAGGAATGATACTAGCAGAAGATCCAATCCCTTTGAAAAGCACAATTCGAGCATTAGAAACAGTTAATCTTACATATGGATCATTGATAAATTTTGAAAATTCACGTTTAAATATTTCTTCAGTTTCAATAGTAGTTAATCCAACTAAATGTATATTTCCAATTAGAGGTATGTACGCAGTACTATCAAAATTTACAACAATTTCACCTTTACCAAATTCATTAGGAACCCCAGAAGATTGATTGAAAAACAACCTTTCTCCGTTATTAGTTAGTACAGAGAAAGTAATTTTATCCCCTACAGCTATTTTATATTCTTTGTTTAAACTGGGTGTTAGAGTATCAAATGTGTATTCTGTACCACGGGGAATTTTAAAAATACGAGAATTTTGAATTGCACATGAAGAAATCAATAACAGCAGTGATAATAAGATACTGTATTTTAGGATACTATTTCGCATGCTCAGTTAATAATTTTCGATATAATTTTTCCATATCTTGCGTCAACCTTGTGAAATGAAATCTTTCTTTTACAAAATCCCATCCGTTTGAAGACAATTCAACGCGAAGTTCTTTATTATTTATCAAATTTCCCAATTTTTTGACATAATCTTCTAAATCTCCTTTTTCAATAACAAATCCTGTTTTACCTTCTAACAGAATATCCTTAACTCCACCAACATTGGAGGTTATAACCGGAACATTCGAGGCTTGGGCTTCAATTAAACTAACCGGTGTACCCTCGTTATCCGATGTCAGACATATAACATCCATGCCTGCATTGAATCCTGCAATGTCTGTAATCCAAGAGGTCATGATTATTTTGGAAGTGTATTTGCTGTTCAGAAAAGAAACTTTTTCTTGCATTTCACTCCATAATTCCCCATTTCCAACGATAAAAAAAGTAGTATTATTTGCTCTATTATTTTGTAATAAGTTTTCTACTACCTCCAAGAAAAATGCATGATTCTTAATTTTTGTTAGTCTACCTATGATTGCTACAGCAACATCATCTTCATTTAACTGATAGTACCCTCGGGTAATTTTTCGCTTTTCAGAGATATTGTCTTGAAATTTTTGAAGGTCAAAACCTAATGGAATAACATGAATTTTTTCTGTTGGACAAATATGATGAATTTCAGCTAATTCTTTTTTTTGTGTTTCACTAATTGCAATAATTGCTGAGGATTTTTTTGCTAGCCTACGTTCAATATATTTAAATAATTTCGATTTAAGTTTACCGAAATAGGAATGAAATACATGTCCATGGAACGTATGTATTATGACTGGTACTTTACAAGCATAGGCAGCTCTTCGTCCAATTGCACCTGCTTTGGAGGCATGTGTATGAACAATGTCGGGTTGAAATTCTAAAATAATTTCTTTGATTTTTTTGTATGCTTCTCGATCGGATTTGAAGTTTGGTTTACGTTTTAATTCTTCAATAATGGTTGGTGTTAAACCATACTTAGCAGGGATATGAAGCGAATCAGATTCTCCTTCTTCAGGCAGTCCTCCAATCAATAACGTTTCAAAGTCTTGATGTAAAAAACGTGTTAAAAATGTTGCATTATAGGTTGGCCCTCCAATATTAAATCGATTAATAATACGTAATACTTTAGGCATAAGTAGAATTTTAGCTTGCTAAATTATTGTTTTAGGTTTGATATATGTATATGCAATAAAAAGGTTATTGATGCTTTAATGTTAAAAAGTTTTACAATTCTATCTAAATAATAGACTTTTAGAGTTCATTTTTGTAGTATGAAATTGGCAGTGTTTTTTTTTCTATTTTCTTCGATTGCTTTTTCTCAAGCAAACCTGGATAGTGTTCTTACCGCTTTCCAAAAGGATAAAAGTTTAGCTAATTCTTCCATTAGTTTTTTAGCTATTGATTTATCTGATGATTCTGTTGTAGGTAGTATTAAAGATTCTCTTTCTTTACCTCCAGCATCTACCGTTAAATTATTTTCTACAGCTACTGCTATCGAATTATTGGGACCAAGCTACACTCCAAAAACAAAAATTTACACTAATTCCACTTTTTCAAAAGATTCTATCCTACAAGGAAGTCTGTATATTAAAGGTTCTGCAGATATTTCTCTGGGAAGTCAATATTTTAATGCTGAAGATAGTTTAAGTCAGTTTCTTTGGAATTGGGCAGAAGTAATTTATCAAAAAGGAATTCGAAAAATTACAGGAGATATTATTGGCGATGGTTCTGCATTTGGATATAATGGTGTGCCAGACGGATGGGCATACGATGATATCGGAAATTACTATGGTGCTTTTCCGGCAGGACTCTCCATTTTTGATAATTGGATTCGCTATTATTTTCAAGTTCCAGCGCCAAAATTAAAACCTGTTTTATTGAAGACTTTTCCAGTAATTCCCAATTTAACACTCAAAAATCAACTTATTGCTCTAAATGGCGTTGGAGATAATTCGATCATATATGGTGGTCCCTATAATTATGACAGAGTAATTAGAGGTTCTTTATCTGCAAATTCTCCTGTCTTTATTGTTAAAGGTAGCATGCCTGATCCAGAAGTTCAATTCCTTCAAGTATTTAAGGAGATTCTTCAGTTGCGTGGTATTCAAGTGGATGGACAAACAATATCTTGTAGATTACCAAACGATAAAATTTCGCTTCCTATAGATTATGCTAAGTTACAATTAGTGTTAGAACATACTGGTAAATCTGTCAAAGAAATAGCTTATTGGACTAATATGAAGAGTATTAATGTTTTTGCTGAAACATTAAATGCTTGGATTGGATATGAAAAAATAGGGGAGGGTACTACAGAAAACGGTGTGAAAGTGATGGAAGATCATTGGGCTTCGCGAATTAACACTATAGGGATGCATTTGACGGATGGTAGTGGACTTTCAAGGTCAAATAGTGTAAGTGCTAAAAATTATTGTAGTTTATTGAAATACATGTATTTATCGAAGAATAGAGAAGTTTTCAAAGCAACCCTACCAGTTGCAGGAGTTTCTGGCACACTTTCCTCCTTTTGTAAAGGCCAATGTGCAGAAGGTAAAATATATGCAAAAAGTGGAACAATGCGAAGGATTAAATCGTATGCAGGGTATGTAGAAACAGGTTCAGGTAAAAAAATTGCATTTGCACTTATTGTGAACAATTATGCTTGTTCTAACAATGCAATCATGAAAAAAATGGAGGTGATAATGAATGCCTTATACTTGCAATAATTTACAGTTCCTTTTGAAGAATTTCCCCCCAAAATGTTTGTATACTTTTTCCTTGATGAGCTAACATTCGTGGGACAATACTGGCTTCAGAAAATCCAGGTGTAGTATTTACTTCAATTACATGTGGGATTTGGTCAACGAGCATGAAATCAATCCGTGCAATGGAACGTAATTTAAGCAATTGATATATTTTAATACTTAATTCGTTTATTCTTTCCACTTCTATTTCACTAATTCGAGCAGGAATGATTTCCTCTGATTTACCGTGGTATTTTGCTTCAAAATCGAAAAATTCATTCTCACTAACAATTTCTGTAATCGGAAGTGTTTGAATACCAGATTCCGAATTATATACACCGCAAGTTACTTCTGTTCCTTTCAAGAACGATTCAATTACCACCGTTCTACCTTCTTTAAATGCTTTTTCCAAGGCAGGGACAAGTTCATTTGGTTGGTTTACTTTGGATATTCCATAGCTGGATCCAGAATCTGAAGGTTTAACGAAACAAGGTAAACCTAGTTTTATAATTATTTCTTCCGCTGTATAATCCGAAAGTTTTGTAAGTAATAATGACTTTGCTACTGGTATAGAAAAGCCTTTTAAGAATTGATTGCAGTACCATTTATCAAATGAAAGTTCAGAGGCTAACGCTCCTGAATTGACATAGGGAATCTGTTGCATTTCTAGCATAGCCTGAATTTTACCATTTTCCCCTGGGTTACCATGGATATAAATGATTACTGCATCGATTTTTCTTTTTGTACCTTCATACATGTACGTTTGCTCCCAAGGATTATAATCAACCCTTTGGTTGGCAATTAATGCTGTCCAACGCTCTTTAGTTACTTCTACCAAAAATGGAAAGTATCCTTCTGGGAAATTATTCAAAATAGTAGTTGCACTTTTTTTAGAGATTTCAAATTCAGAGGAAAACCCTCCGCACAAAATAGCAATGTGTTTCATAATGTATGATTGAAGTCCCAAAAATAGATACTATTATCTTTAAATCCATTATTCATAATTATATTTATATTTGTTTGTTAAATTTTGTCCTCATGAAAATCTTGAAGAATATACTTGCATTTATCACTACCAAGCATTTTGTAAAGCAGTTTGGATTATTGATTTTATGCTATTTATTACTTATCGGTGGAACATTACTTTATTTAGACATTCGAACACATCATGGGGAAAAAATAGCTGTTCCTAATATTGTTGGAAAACATATCGAAAATATCGATGATTTGTTAGAAGAATCAGAATTAGACTATATAGTTTTGGATTCTATTTACAGGCCAGATGTCCGTGAAGGAACAATTATAAAGCAAAATCCAGAACCTACCTCTAGAACTAAAGTGTTTGTTAAAAGTTCTCGAATAGTTGAGATAAGTCTTTCTAAAAAAATTAATTACGTTGTAGTCCCAGATTTAATGCATAAATCGAAAAGGTACGCTGAAAGTATTTTAAAAAATAGAGGACTTAAATTTCAATTTTCATTCAAAATTAGTCCAAACGATATTGATGCTGTTATTTCTCAAAAATACAAAGGGAGAAGAATTAATGAAGGAGCAAAAATACCTCATGGTTCTGTGATTCAGTTAATTATTGGTAAGGCATCCAAAGAAGATCCTTTTGAAGTTCCAGACCTTTACGGGTTGACCTATACAGAAGCAGATTCAGTCATCTATGAATTACCTTCAGTTTCATTAATTATTGGAGATTGTATAGGTTGTAAGTCCAAAAAAGATACATTAAGAGCACGGATTTCCTCACAAACACCTGAATATTTTAAAGGAAACATGCGACCACCAGGTTCTGATATTGTGATTTTTTTAGAAAAAGATTTTGAGGATAAACGCTCACAAGAATCGAACGATGAGTAATAACTTCGTCGTACTATCGTTTATGTAACGTTAAAGCTTTTTTTGATATGCGTTTATTATTTTTTGTTATTTTATTTTTGCTCACAAGTACTAAGTTAGTTGCGCAAGATGAAATCCTTTCACCGCTTCAAACTAATTTAGTTGGTACCTCACAAAATGCAACAAAACGAAATAAATCGATAGATTCCCTCATCATATATTCGGTAGATACCTTAAAACTTCCAATTTTTGATGATTTTTCTACGAATAGATTTCAAAAATTTGACTCTTCTTTCACAGGTAACATTCAAAATACCTTGTTTTATTCGATTAAAAATAAAATTTCTGGTAAACCTTTTTATTCATTTTCAGAGTATACGTTTAATAAATCATATACTTCAATCTATAATGATATTACAAAAAAAGATACTACTATTTTGAATAAGTCGAAAACAGTAGTTGTTTATAATTTAACTACCTATCCGCCTTTAGCTCAAGACCGTATAGTATATCCTGCTTATACCTATTTGGACACGATAGGAAGTAAAAATAAGCATGATTCAATAAAAATAAACACGCAAGATGTTCGTTTAGACTCAGCCCGTGTTTTTTTTAAATACGTGCAAGATAACAACGCGATATGGATTGATTCATTTGCTTACCATAATTATACCCTAGCTTATCAACCCTGGTCATTAGGTGTTGCAAGTTTTGATGGGTTAAATGAAAAGGGGTATCCATATGCAATTAATACACAGTCAAGAGGGTACGGTGATTATCTAACTTCCAAATGTATTGATATATCTAATTTGACACCTGCAGATTCTGTATATATTAGTTTTGCGTACCAACCTAAAGGTTTTGGGGATGCTCCAGAAAATATAGCGGATGGTTCTAAACAACAACACGATTCACTGTGTTTGCAAGTATATCGTCCAGATTGGGATAGGTGGGTTTCATATTGGGCAACCACCGTGGAGTCTGATCCAATAAAATTTGAATTGGAATCTAAGCAGTTTAAAAAAGTACATCTAGCAATCAAAAATCCAGCATTTTTTAAGAAAAATTTTAAGTTTAGATTTGTGAATTTTGGAGATATATCAGGCAGTTTAGATCATTTTCATTTGGATTTTGTAGAGATAAAAAAAGATTCAAAATTATCAGATACGAATGTGTTTAAAGATTTTGCGATTGTATATCCCACTGGTTCCTTGATAAAAGAGTATACTTCTGTTCCATGGAAACACTATCAAAATGTGACTAAAAATGTGATTAACGATTCTGTTTCAATTTCTGTTCATAATGGATTTGCTATAGCGCAACAAAATTTGGATGGAACGTTAGAAGTATATCATAACAAAGAAAAAATCAATAGCACCCAATTACCAGGATATAAATTATCGGGAGGGGATATAAATTATTTGCCTTTAACTACGTATATTGATTATTTTGATTTTTCTAAAGAATCTCTTCAATTTCCTAAAAATTCGGAAGATTCTGCAACATTTTTTGTTAAGACAATCATTCCTGCACCATTCGAGCAAAAGTATTACAAAGCTTACATTCAGAATGATACATCGTATACCTATCAAGTTTTTAGAGATTATTATTCCTACGATGATGGGAGTGCAGAACTTGCTTATGGTTTAAAAACTCCTTCCGCTACAATAGCGTACAAATTTGAACCATATATGGCAGATTCGTTACTAGGTCTTGCCATACATTTTGTACCATCTGTTTCCGATAAATCACAAAAATTATTCGCTTTGATGGTTTGGAGTGAGAAAAATGGATTGCCCGATTCAATTATATATAAAGATGAAGATTTTTCGCCTCAACAACCTGTTTATAAAAATAAAAGAAATCAATTTACAAATTATTACTTCAAAGATTTTAAACGTCTGCAAATTACAGGAACTTTTTTTGTTGGAATCAAGCAATTTGACCAAGATCCATTAAATATAGGTTTTGATGCAAATACTTTTACGAATTCTAAATTGTTTTATGCAAATGCAGGTGCAGATTGGAATAAATCTTTAACGAAAGGGGCATTGATGATTCGACCAATATTTAGTTCTAATTTAAATAAACACGTTGGAATAGCAGAGAACTCTGAAAATGACAATTATACCCTTGTATTTTATCCGAATCCAGTAAATGAGATACTTACAATTAAACCAAAATATGAGGGATATGAAGGTGGTATTTTACAGGATATCCAAGGGAAAGAAATAATGCAAATGAATCAAAATCAAACAATAATTTCGATGATAGATTTCCCTACAGGGATGTATCTTTTTCGAGATATAAAAACGGGTCAAACATACAAAATAAGCAAATTGTAATGGATAATTTCAGTGCGGACGAATGGGAAGAAAATGTAGGTGAAGATGAATTATTTGAACACCATAAATTTAAAGTAGATAGAGGACAAGAGATCATTAGAATCGATAAGTTTTTATTAGATCGATTGCCAAATACATCTAGAAATAAGATACAAATCGCCGCTCGAAATGGAAATGTTTTAGCAAACAAAGTTCCTATTAAGCCAAACTATAAGGTGAAACCTGGGGATGAGATTTCGGTAGTATTTCCATATCCAATCCGAGAAATTGAGCTAATTCCTGAAAATATTCCTATAGAAATTGCATTTGAGGATGAATTTTTAGCGGTGGTTTACAAACCTTCTGAAATGGTAGTTCATCCAGGGTATGGAAATTATACAGGAACCTTGGTAAATGCACTAGTGTATCATTTCGAAAATTTACCGGTTAAAACTGCTGATTATTTTGGAAGACCTGGTTTAGTTCATCGTTTAGATAAAAATACTACTGGTTTAATGGTGATAGCAAAAACAGAATTTGTTCTTACGCATTTAGCAAAACAATTTTTTGATAGAACAACAGAACGTAGGTATCACGCATTGGTTTGGGGAGATGTAGCAGAAGATCAAGGTACAATTATCGGTAATATTGGTAGATCTTTAAAGAATAGAAAAGTAATGGCAGTTTTTCCAGAGGGAAGTGAATATGGAAAACATGCAGTTACTCATTATACTGTTTTACAACGTTTTGGGTTAGTGACGTTAATTGAATGTAAATTAGAAACAGGACGAACACATCAAATTCGCGCTCATTTGAAATCCATTGGGCATCCGTTATTTAATGACAATGAATATGGTGGTGATACAATTTTGAGAGGGACAACCCATACCAAATACAAACAATTTGTAGAAAATTGTTTCTCTCTTATACCAGGCCAAGCATTACACGCTAAAACACTTGGTTTTATGCATCCAGTTACCAATCAATATTTAAGTTTTGATTCAGAACTTCCTTCTGGTTTTCAAGAGATTTTAAAAAAATGGGAAAACTACACGCAAGGATCCAGAGACTAGTTAATTTTCTATGTATCGTTTTGTAGTTTCATGATTTATACTTACTTTCAAATCTTATTTGTTAGAATTTTAAAGATAAACTATATGTTATTTCGTAATATACTTTTATTCTGTATGTTATCACTTGCTTTTCAAGTGTTAAGTCAAGAGCCAAAAGAAATAAGAAAAGCAAATAAAGCATTTCAAGATGAAAATTATATAGAAGCAGTTAACCTTACTAAATATGCTTTTGAAAAAGTAAATCCAAAAAGTAGAAAAGCCTCTGAGCGAAAAGGAGACATGGCCTATAAAACTGCAGAATGCTATCGTAAATTGGAAGATTATAAAAATGCGCTGGATTGGTATCAAAAAGCAATTGTAGTGAATTACCAAACAATTCGTCCGGATGTGTTATTCTATTATGCAGAAATGATTCGGTATATGGGGGATTATAATTTGGCAATCGAAAACTACAATGCTTATAAGGTACTTGCACCAACGGATACAAGAGCAGATGCTGGATTAGTTTCGTGTAAAGAAGTAGCGAAATTTATGTCTCACAAAACCAATCATTTGGTAACTAATGTTTCGGTTTTAAATAAAGACGGGTTCGACATGTCCCCTGTTTTTGCAGATAAAAAGAAAACATCCATTATTTTTAGTTCTAATAGACCAAGTCCAATGTCAGGTGACACGGATCCAAGAACAGGTGAGTCACACATGGATTTATGGTTGACACAAATTGATAAAAAAGGAAATTTTGGTGAACCGGTATTACTCCCAGGAGAAAAAATCAATACAGAATTTAACGAAGGAACAGTTTGCTTTGATAGTAAATTCAAAAAGATGTTTTTTACTCGATGTCCGTTTGAAAAAAATAAAAATTTAGGTTGTGAAATATGGATGTCTGAATTGCGTGGAAAAGATTGGGCGGAACCTGTTAAGTTGCCATTAAAAAATGCGGATTCCGTATCTATTGGTCATCCATGTGTTTCTGCAGATGGTAATTTCTTGATATTTGTAGCGGAATTACCTGGAGGTTTTGGAGGGAAAGATTTATGGTATTCTACCTATTCCAAAAAAGCGGATATTTGGTCACCGCCAGTTAATTTGGGACCAGAAATTAATACAGCTGGAAATGAAATGTTCCCTACGTTCAATTCCTATGAAGATTTATATTTTTCAACGGATGGTAGACCTGGTTTAGGAGGCTTGGATATTTTCAAAGCCATAAAGAGTTCTGCTAATGGAAAGAATTTATGGGAAAAAGCTGAAAATATTGGGTATCCTCGAAATTCCGAAGCAAATGATTTTGGTTTAATTGAGATTAATGAGACAGAAGGGTATCTAACTTCGGAAAGAAAGTCTGGATTAGGAAAAGCATTTAAAACGGATTTGTATAAATACCAATTGCCTCCAAATAAATACGATATCAAAATTATCGTGAGTAAACTTGGCCAAATTGAAAAGAAAATTGGAAATGTTAAAGTGGTGATAATCGGATCCGATAGTTCGAAAGTTGAAGGGGTTACAGATAAAAAAGGGGTCATTTTTTTTGAAACAAAAGCGAATGGAGAAAGAGTAATCAAAGAAAATACAGATTACACTATTATAACGTATCGTGTTGGTTCTGAGAAAAATAAAAGTGAAACACAATTTACAACACGTGGTTTAAGGTACGATCAGAATTTTATCATTGATGTACCTTTGCTTATTACAGAAGAGAAAATTCGTATACCTGAAGTAAGATATGCATTTGGTAAATGGGAATTATTACAAGATTCTACTATTAGTTCCAAAGATTCATTGAATTTCGTTTATGACGTGTTGATGAAATACCCAAAAATGATTTTAGAGCTTAGTTCCCATACCGATTGCAGAGGTAATGACGATTTTAATTTAAAACTTTCCAAGAATCGAGCTCGTGAATGTGTTCAATATTTAGTAGAAGAAAAAGGGATAGATATACGTCGTTTAATTCCGGTAGGTAAAGGAGAGAAAGAACCAGTTAAATGGATCGATGAAAAAGGTAAAACAGTCTTATTGTCCGAAAAGTACATCACACAATTTAAAACCAAAGATCCGATTAAATTTGAAAAACTTCATGGGTTGAATAGACGTACGGAAGGTTTTGTAAGAGGAATGGACTTTGATCCAGATTTAGCGGAACAAAAATTACTTTCTCCTGTAGAAAATTTAAAATTGGAAAAGAAAGATTCAAAAAAAGGAAAAAAGAAAAAAAAATAAATTAACCCGCGCGCGTATGTTTTTATAAGCGTACGCTTTCTTTTGAACTAAATAGCAAATTCGTTTGAAAACAACTTCTGCTTTTTTTTTATTTTTTTTCCACTTAATTTTTTGGGTTGCTTTTTATTTAGTTCCATTTATAGACCCTAGGGGGCTTCATTCATTACATAACAGTTTTCATCCAAAGTACTTTTTTGATATTCATTTACTTATAAATCACGCTTTTTTTATTTTCGTGTTTTATTTGAATAGTAATTACCTTATTCCAAATTTTTTTAAAAAGGCTAAAAAAATAGAATTTATCCTAATTATTCTCTTTTTAATTACTTTTATTTTAAGTCTGTCATTTATAATTTTCCCTTTATTGCGCTTACCAAAACCTCCAGTTGGAGTAACTAGATTCCCAGATTTAAATGAAATCCGACTCAATCAAACAATTGCATTAGGTATACCATTATTGTTTGTTTTAATGGTAAGTACCACCTATCGAATTTTGAGAGATAAATTGGTGGAAGAAAAATTAAATAAAGAAAAGGAAACTGAAAATTTAAAAACAGAACTTGCTTTTTTAAGATCTCAAATTAGCCCGCATTTTATTTTTAATGCATTAAATAGTAGTATCATTTTAGTTAGAAAGCAGTCTGATTTAGCAGAAAGTTGTTTACTTAAATTAGCATCTTTGCTACGATATATGTTGTATGAAGCGGATGAAGATAAGGTGCTGTTGGAGAATGAGATGCAATATATTTCAGATTATATTGATTTGCAAGGTATACGATTTGGAGAGAGTGTAACGATTACAAAAAATATAGAGGCGATAGAATTATTAGATCATTACATTGAACCGATGTTGTTAATTCCATTTATTGAAAATGCTTTTAAACATGGTACTATTGTTTTAAAGAATCCTGAAATTGAAGTTAAATTGGTAGAAAAGCAAGGCACATTACTTTTAGAAGTGAAAAATAAATTTGTATCCATCGAACGAGAAAGTAAGAATAATGGCATTGGATTAACAAATGTTAGTCGAAGATTAGAATTATTATATCCAAATAAACATATTCTAAAATTATCTATTGAAAAAGATTGGTATTCGGTATATTTATCTATTGACCTAACGAAATGATTAAATGTATTTGTATTGATGATGAGCCATTGTCGCTCGAAATGATGGAAGATTTCATTCGAAAAGTTCCTTTTTTACAGTTTGTTACTGCATGTAAAAATGCATTAGAAGCATACCAAGTTTTAGATAACGAAACCATTGACTTGATTTTTGTAGACATAGAAATGCCTGAAATAAATGGCATTCAATTTATACAATCATTAAAACAAAAGCCTTTTATTATTTTTTCTACTGCCTATAAAAAGTACGCACTAGATGGTTTTGAATTAGATGTGATCGATTATTTAGTGAAACCATTTTCATTTGATCGATTCTACAAAAGTGTAATGAAAGTGAAAGAAGCGCATGCTTTAATTCATAGTTCTACCCCAGCAATCCTTAAACAACTTCCACCGGATTATATTTTTGTAAATTCGGATTATAGTTTGGTAAAGGTGAATATACCTGAAATTGCTTATATCGAAGGGTTAAAAGATTATGTCAAAATTTATTTAACCGCTAATACAAAGCCTATCATAACCAGAATGAGTATGAAATCGATGGAAGAGCGTTTGGATTTGTTAGGGTTTAAGCGTGTTCATAAATCATTTATTGTGAATTTGAGTAAAATAACTTCGATTAAAAAAACACGTGTAACGATTGAAGATACTGAGTTATTTATTGGAGATAATTATAAGGTCTCTTTATACAAGTCATTAGGCTTGGAGATCTCGGAAGAATAATTTTTCTATAAAAAACGCTATTTCATATCTTTTTTATCCCTTTTCGTATCTTTTAATTTTTATTGAAACTTTTATTTTTCATCTTTGATTAGTTGAATACTTTAACCTTAATTATTTATAAACATGAAAATCCATTCAAATTTAGCATTAAGCGATAGCGGGTTTATTTTTAACCCATCCAATGGGGATTCCTTTTCTACCAATACGGTTGGCGCAGAATTAATTCGATTATTGAAAGAAGGGAAAAATTTATCGGAAATAAAAAAAGAAATAACAACTAAATACGAGGTTGATCCTACTGTTTTTGAAAAAGATTACGAAGATTTTATTTCGCAGTTACAGGATCATTTTTTAGTTACTAATGATTAATACAATGAAACGAAAAATTACAGTTGCAGTTACCGGATTAAATGCCGTTGACAGTCCTGGGCCAGGAGTGGCTGTTATACGTGGAATCCGAGATTGTGAAGATTTCGATGTGCGAATTATTGGATTTTCCTATGAGTCCCTAGAGCCAGGTATTTATATGAAGGGAATAGCGGATAAAGTTTATCAAATTCCATATCCTGCAGCTGGAACACAAACATTATTAAGTAGAATAGAATATATTCATGCAATAGAAAATATAGATGTTATCATCCCTAATTTTGATGCAGAATTATTTAATTTCATTAAAATATCCACCCAATTAAAAGAGCTTGGAATTGCAACTTTTTTGCCAACAAATGATCAATTTGAATCGAGAGACAAAATAAACTTGTTTAAGTTCGGCGAAAAACATGGATTCTTGATTCCAAAAGATAAAACAATCTACGATATAAATGAACTTGCATCAACAGCGAAGGAGTTTGGTTATCCATTAGTAGTAAAAGGTAAATATTATGAGGCTACAGTTGCATACACTCTGGAACAAGCTCAAAAGGCATTTCATAAATTGAACGCTAAGTGGGGACTACCAATTATCATTCAAGAATTTATTTCGGGGACAGAAGTAAACATCGCTGCATTAGGAGATGGTGAAGGGAATACAATCTCAGCTGTCCCAATGCGTAAATTATTTATTACAGATAAAGGGAAAGCGTGGGCAGGAATAACTTTGGAAGAACAATCATTAATCGATTTGGCAGAAAAATTTATTCGAACAACTAAATGGCGTGGTGGTTTTGAAATTGAGATTATGCGTACTCAAGATGGAAAACCATATATCATGGAAGTCAATCCTAGATTTCCAGCATGGATTTATTTGACTGTTGGGGCAGGACAAAATCAACCTGCATCATTAGTTAAATTAGCATTAGGTGAAAAAGTAGCACCATTTAAAAACTATGCAGTAGGTAAATTATTTATTCGCTATGCGTGGGATTTGATAACTGATGTTTCTGAATTTCAAAAAATTTCAGCATTCGGTGAATTGTAATAGAACATGTAATCCTTTATAGGTGAATAAAAATCATCATAGAAAAAATAACATTTAAAAAATAGAGTATGAGTACCGAAAAATTAAAATACGAACGTCCAGCAATTCGAAAAATGAATACTGGGTTAATGAATAAGTTTGGGACACGAACAGAATATGCTCCTTTTACGCATATTGATGGAGTTTCAGTAAAAGAATTAATCCATAAATATGGTTCGCCATGCTTTGTATTATCGGAAAGAACCATTCGTAAAACATATCAAAATGCAGTTAGAGCGTTTAAAACACGTTATCCAAAAGTGCAGTTCGCATGGAGTTATAAAACAAATTACATAGATGCAGTTTGTAATGTATTTCATCAAGAAGGGTCTTGGGCAGAAGTGGTATCTATTTTTGAATACTCAAAGGCAATTAACAATGGAGTTCCTGGAAATAAAATAATTTTTAATGGACCTGAAAAAACAAAAGCGGATTTACAAATTGCTCTAGAAAATAATTCATATATCCATATAGATCATTTTGATGAATTATATGATTTAATTGAGTTGACTCAAGCATTGAAAAAAACGGCTAAAGTTGCAATTCGTGTAAATATGGATACGGGTGTATACCCAATGTGGGATCGATTCGGATTTAATTATGAATCTGGCCAAGCTTGGAATGCAATTAATAAAATTATGGCTTCTGAGTATTTAGAAATGGTTGGATTACATTGCCATATAGGAACTTTCATGTTAGATACAAACGCATATGCTATCGCTGCAGCAAAACTTTCCGATCTTGCGGTGAACATTAAATATGTTTTTAATAAAACAATTCAATATTTGGACTTAGGAGGAGGTTTTCCGTCTGCAAATACATTAAGAGGCGCATATTTACCTGGACCAGATATGATTCCTTCCATAGATGACTTTGCAGAGGTGATCACAAGCACCATTTTAAATTATGGATATAAAAAAGAAGATCTGCCATTGTTAATTTTAGAAACAGGGAGAGCTATGATTGACGATGCTGGTTACTTGCTTGGAAGTGTAATCGCCAACAAACGACTGTCCGATGGAAGAAGAGCCACTATAATGGATTTCGGGGTTAATATTTTGTTTACTGCATTTTGGTACGAACATAAAATAACACCTGCTCAAGAATTTTCTTCACATACGGAAGATATGGTACTTTACGGACCACTTTGTATGAATATCGATGTAGTTCGATCAAGTGTTACTTTGCCAACTTTAAATCGAGGAGATCATGTTGTAGTTCATAAAGTAGGAGCCTATAATATGACGCAATGGATGCAATTTATTGCAATGCGTCCAAAAGTAACTTTGATTGATACTAATGGAGAATCACATATTATTCGTGAAAATGAGACGGTGGAAACTATCACAGATCCAGAAAGAATGCCAGAACATTTAAAAACATTTAATTTATAATCTATTCGAATGAATAAAACATTTGCTAGAGTAAGAAAAGGGTTACTGTATAGTTTTGAGACATTAGTTAATAGCTATGCAGTAGTCTTTTTTTCTAATAATCTCTTGTTTGGCTTCTTATTACTACTAGCTTCATTTGTAAATCCTTTAGCGGGATTTTGTGGGCTTTTAGGCCTGGTGATAGCTAATGTTTTTTCATATGTAATTGGATTAAATAAGGAACAAATTCGCAAAGGATACTATGGTTTCGATGCGATGTTGGTTTCTATTGCAATGGCACATTTTTACACTTTCAATGTAACTTTATTATTAGTTATTTTTTGTGTAGGGATTTTAGCTACATTACTTTCATTTTTAATTCATGGGATTTTACATAAGTATAATTTACCTTCTTTAAGCTTCCCGTTTTTAGTAACTATTTGGATAGTTTTTAGCGCTTTTCCATCTATGCATACAATGAAAGTGCATCCGGAATTAATATATTCACTCAATGAAAATGTAAAACCTTCCGGCTTCACTAGTGTAAATTGGACGGATACTCTTACCAAATTTGAAAGAAACTTTTTAGTTTTTCCCAAAATTGTCACAGTTTATTTAAAGTCATTAGCATCTTTGTTTTTTCAATCTAATAGTTTGGCAGGAATACTTATTGCTTTAGGCTTGTTAATTTTTTCGCGTATTGCATTCAGTTTATCCATACTTGGGTTCGTAGCTGCTTACTTTTTTTATCCTATTTTAGGTGGAGATGTAAGTGATTTTTATGAAAATTTTATTGGACTTAATTTTATTTTTCTCGCGATAGCTATAGGAGGAATATACATCGTACCAAGTCTTGCTAGTTATGTAACAAGTATTCTCCTAATACCTTTGTTAATTATTGCTTTATTTGGTTTAAATAGGATTTTGTTCAATCTTGGATTGTCTACGTATTCATTACCTTTTAGCTTAATAACAATTTTGTTTTTATATGTCTTAAATTTTCGTGTTAAAGTAAATTTTCTACACCGTGTTCAACACCAGGCTTTTAAGCCAGAAAGAAATTTATATAATTTTCTAAATGCCAACCAAAGAATGCGTTTGTTTAATTATTTTCCAATTCATTTACCTTTTTGGGGTGAATGGACGGTATCACAAGCACACGATGGAAAAATTACCCATCTTGGCGAATGGAGCAAGGCATTTGATTTTATCGTTTTAGATAGTGAGATGAAATCTTTTCAAAACCCAGGAAATGCGGTAGATGATTTTTATTGTTTTAATAAACCAGTTATTGCATGTGCAGATGGATATATAGCTACTATAGTAGATAATGTAGAAGATAATGCAATACGAGGAAATAATACCTTGCAAAATTGGGGGAATTCAATAGTTATTTATCATGCCGATGGATTATATAGTCAATTAAGCCATCTAAAATTAGGATCTATAAAGTTTGCCGTTGGAGATTTTGTCAAAAAAGGAGATATCGTTGCTTATTGCGGAAATTCAGGACGTTCGCCGGAACCACATATTCATTTTCAGTTACAAGCATCTCCAAAAATCGGTTCCAAAACACTCGATTTTCCATTGGCTTATTATATTAGAAATGAGAATAATAAGTTTTCATTTAAAACCTATGCTAAACCAATGGAAGGTGAACGAATTCAAGCAGTTGAAGTCAATAGTTTGCTTCAATCTGCATTCGAATTAAATCCTGGGTCTAAGTTCCGTTGGATAATTACCGAAATTGGAAAATTAGATAGTACCGAACATTGGGAAGTGTTTACAAATAGTGAAAATGTTTCCTATATTTTTTGTCATACTACTAAGGCTTGTGCCTACTTTTACAACGATGGTAATCTTTTGGTATTTACTAGTTTTTACGGGAAGAAAACTTCTTTATTGTATTACTTTTATTTAGCGCATTATAAAGTTCTATTAGGGTATTATCAAGATTTAGAATTAGAAGAAAATTACCCTGTTGCACTAATTCCGATGAAAATTTTGAATGTTTTGCAAGATTTTATTGCACCATTCTATCGTTTTGTAAAGACTACATTTAAACTTAAATATGCATTTATTGATGATGTTAATATTACCTCTGAAATAAGATTAGAATCTATTTCTGAAATTAAAGTTTTAGGTTTTAATTCAAAAGCATTTCAGTTTACAACTAAACTTTCCAATAATAAATTGGAAGAGTTCTATGTCGAAAATACAAAATGTAAAAAAGTTGCCAAATGCGAATCTGGATACTAGTTGTTGTTTTCCTTGGTTGCTCAACTATAGGATGGTCTCAATTGCAAACGAAGTTGAAAGAATCTTTTGTTGATAGTGCCTCTTATGTTTATTTTACACAAGGTAAACACAATGAATTGGTTTTGTTGACAGAAAAAGCCCTATCTTCAGGGATCGATTCTTACTACCTTCGTGTGCGTATGGGTGTGTCTTATTTTAATAAAAATGAATTTTATCGTTCAATTTATCACCTTCAAAAAGCATTAGTATTTTATCCTTCAGATACGTATGCTAAAGATTTTTTGTTTTATGCCTACGTATATTCAGAGAATTTGGAAGAAGCGAAATTATTAATTAAAAAAATGCCAGTAGCATATCAGAAAGCATATCAAAAATTAATTAAAAATCAACATTCTTTCGTGTTTGAGTCTGGTTATCAGTCGACAAGATATGTTAGTGCCCAAGATTCTTCCGTTTTTTTAGCTAAAGATGCATCGGATACTTCTCTCCATGGAAATGCCATATATGCGGAGTCGGATAGAATGAAGTCCATACAATATGTTCAGGTTGGTATGGGATATCCCATTTCAAATAGGATAAAAGGATATACAGGAGTATCGTTAGTGAAAAATAATCGGGAACAACATATTTATTCGCGAGACATCGCATATAAAGACACTTCTAATACCTATTCGCTTATGCAATATCAGGCATATTCTGGATTCACGATTACTATGCCCAAACGAATAACTCTATTGTTAGGAGGACAGTTTCTGTATTATACACAAAATAAATTATTTGCAAATTATGATACGATAAATTGGAAGTATAGCTATTATGACAGTATAACATCGAGAAGTAATGTTGTCTCTAATTTTACACTAACGAAGTCTTTTCAAAAGTGTATCCCGATGTTAAGTGTCGGTTTACACAAAATAGATGGTATTGCAATGATACAGTCTGGTGCACAAATTAGTTATTTGCCATTCGGAAATTTTAATTGTTCTATTACAAGCGGTTTTTCTCTCACTAAAGTAAATACATCGATGCGACAAGTGTACTTTACCAAGCTTGCAGGAAAAATTACAAAGAACTTATGGTATGATTCTTATTTTTACATAGGAAATTTAAAGGATTTTACAGAGGGAAATGCTTATGTTGTTTATAATATTTCCGATAAAGTCACCATGAAAACAGGGTTAAATATAACGTATTATATCAATCAAACAATGAGTATAGGTTGCCGCTATGATTTATTAAATCGTTCGTCTTCTTACAATCGTTATTATCGTTCAAATAACGCAACAATTACAAAAACATATCAGGATAAGTATAATAATCATTCATTTATTTTTAGTTTCTTATGGAAGTTTTAAAAAAGCAAGTAGGATTAGTTGGGATATTTATTTTTATTAGTTTATATCTTTCAGCTCAACCTGATAATGCCACAAGGGAGGCACTAAAAAAAAGTTATGATTCGGAATATCAATTGAAATTTCAGAAAGCAATCGATGATTTACAAGCTGTTTATGAACCAACTAGTTATGAGTTAAATCTACGCATAGGCTGGTTAAGTTACAAAGCAGGGAAATACACAGAATCTGTAAATTATTATAAAAAAGCAATTGCTAAAATGCCACTAAGCATCGAAGCAAAATTAGGTATTGTATACCCACTTGGAGCACTTGAAAAATGGGATCTAGTGGTTGATTATTATTTATCCATCATCAAAATAGATAATTTTAATGCAGTAGCTAATTATCGCTTGGCACTCATTTATTATAATCGCGCGGATTATGGGAATGCATGGAAGTTCCTTAAAAAATATATTAATCTGTATCCTTTTGATTATGATGGGAATAGTTTGGCAGGTTGGGTAAAATATAGTGTCGGAAAAAAAGAAGAAGCGTATGTGTTTTTCAAGAAAGCATTGCTTGTTAACCCGTACGACACTAGTTTCAATAAAGTATTAGGAATAAAATAAATAGATAACGTAAATACACAAAATCATGAAAAATTTAGTTAAAAAAATTAGCATAGTAGGATTGTTTTCATTAGCGTCACTATACAATTATGCACAAAATGACATTGAATTAAGAAATGCATTTAAACAAAGTTATGTAGATGAATATAACTTAAAATATGCAAAAGCGATTGAGGATTTAGCTCCTTTTGTAAATGTAAACACCTACGAGGTGCATGTGCGTCTAGCTTGGTTGAGTTATTGTAATTTGAAATTCAACGATGCAGCGACACATTATAAAAAAGCAATTGAATTCTCTCCAAAAAGCTTAGAAGCTAGAATGGGCTATGTTTATACACTTGCTTCATTAGAGAAATGGGACGCTGTAATTGATCAATATAAAATAATTCTTGGTATTGAACCAACACATGCGGTTGCAAACTATAATTTAGCTTTAATATATTACAATAGAGCTGATTATAAGAGTGCTTTACCGTATATTTCTACATATATCAACTGTTATCCATTTAATTTTGAAGGAGTAAATCTTGCAGGTTGGATCAAGTTCAATCTAGGATACAAGGAAGAGGCTATAGCTTATTTTAAAAAGGCTTTATTATTGAGTCCCGATGAAAAAAAGTATGATACAATTTTAAAAGCGAAGTAATTGTCGTAACGTTTGTTTATGCATCTTAACGGGGATTTATATAACTTTGTCATAAATATTTTACATGAATGAATTAATTCAACAGATTTTTGATAATCCAACAGCCTCATTAATTATCATTGGTAATTTAGTTTTAATTGAGAGTTTACTTTCAATTGATAACGCTGCAGTGTTAGCAACTATGGTACTTGATTTACCTGAAAATCAACGACAAAAAGCTTTAAAATATGGAATTCTTGGTGCATATGTTTTTAGAGGTTTAGCATTATTATTTGCTTCAGTATTGATTAAAATATGGTGGTTGAAACCCATTGGTGGGTTCTATCTGATTTATCTGGTGTTCGATTGGTGGAAAAAGAAACAACAAGCAGAAAATACAGAAGAGAAAATAGACAAAAATGCAAATTGGATATACAGAAAAACCGTCGGTTATTTCGGCAATTTTTGGGCTACGATTGCTTTAGTTGAATTAATGGATATGGCTTTTTCTATTGATAACGTTTTTGCTGCTGTTGCTTATACGCCAAATACAATTTTAATTTGTGCTGGTGTTTTCATTGGAATACTAGCAATGCGATTTGTAGCACAGTGGTTTGTCAAATTAATGGAAAAATTTCCTTTTTTGGAAACTTCTGCATTCATTGTTATTGCAATCTTAGGACTTAAATTGTCTTTTTCAGTGTACGAACATTTTTTTCCAAAACATGCCATTTCGATGTTTATGAAAAGCGAAACAGCAGATATGTCAGTATCTTTATTGACGATTGGTATTTTTTTAACACCAATTATTTTTGCGTTCTACAAGAAAAAATAAACGTATATTTTAAATTTTCTTGGTTTAATCTATAAGGTATTTTCATATTAAAAGGACAAGGTAACAGAGCGATTGTGTACATTTGTATAAACTTAATCGGATGGAAGAAAAAGGAAAAAAGAGTACAGCGACTAAAAAAGCGAAAATAGAATCGCTACTTTTAGACGTAAAATCTACTAATGCAACCACTGTAAAAAATGCGTTAGAAGGACTTAAAATAATAGGTGAATCAAGTATATTACTTCCATTAACACTTGAGTTAAATACCAAAAATCATTCAGAAAAAAACGCTTTAATTCTTGAGTTTTTAGCATGCCTAAAAGATAAAAATGCACGCAAAGTAATGATGGATTTAATTGTACAAAATGAATTGAGTGCATACCAGCAATTACTGCTTTCAACCATTTGGAATTCCCCTTTAGATTACAGTGATTACTTGGAATTTTTCGTTGATATTGCAATCAAAGGTGATTTCATGATTACACTAGAATGTTTGACAATAATTGAAAATTTAGAAGGTCCTTTTTCAGAAAAATCGGTGATGGAGGCTCAAGTTTTATTAGGTAGTTATGCGGATTCAAATCCAGATAAAAACAGTCAGAAAGGAATGTTAATAAGCGAAATCGCTTTGTTAATAAAAGATTTTCAGCGAGTTGTAGATGCGGATGATGAATACTAGAGTCTATCTAGTAAAATATCGGTGATTGTTTGCTGAACTAGTTTACTTGCTTCAATATGTGACATATGTCCTGTATTTGGAATCGTAATATAAGGAATCTGATTTTCAGTTTTGCAATACATTTCATGTTCACTAACAATACTATCTTTTTCACCTTGAATACAAACCAGATGATCAGCTATTGTTTTCGCATATTCGGTTAAATCAGGTCTGTTTCGCATAGCAATACTTGCATATTTGATTCCTTCAACAGGAATGTTTTTCGCTTCTGCTATCAGTGATTCAATAGTGTTTTTATGGTCTTCAGGATGAATAAATAATCCAGGAATTGCTTCTTGAATAAATAAATTTTTATTTTTTGAAATGATAGAAATTACTCGATCTCTATTGTGTTTTTTTTCTATTGAATCCTCCCAAAAATTGGAGTTGAGCAAAATTACTTTCGGATTATTTTGGACTAACTTTGCAAGTTCAAGTGCTACATAACCTCCCATAGAGTGTCCAACTATGTCAAAACTTTTAATCCCTTGAGTATATAAGTCTTTCCATATCGTTTCTGCAAAAGAGGTTATACTAGGTTTTTCATCTAACAAAGAGACTGATTGTCCATGTCCAGGAATATCAACGAAAATGCATTGTAATAATTGTTGAGGAAATTCTAAAAAATTCCACATCGTTGAAGACTCTAAAAATCCATGTAGAAAAACTACTGGCTTTCCAAAGCCTTCAATTCTCTTATATAATATAGACATTAAGAGTTCATTATGGATTCTATCTCTTCAACTTCAATTGGGATATTAGCCATTAAATTGAAAGGCCCACCATTTTCTTGTACCACCAAATCATCTTCAATACGAATTCCAATTCCTTCTTCTGGAATATAAATTCCAGGTTCACAAGTGAATACCATCCCTGCTTTGATTGGTTCATGAAATAATCCAACATCATGGGTGTCTAATCCTAAGAAATGAGATGTCCCATGCATAAAATATTTTTTATAAGCTGGCCACGCTGGATCTTGGTTTTTGATGTCAGTAGAATCAATTAATTTTAATTTAATCAACTCACTTTCCATTAATCGTCCTACTTCTTGATGATATTCAGGGATAATTGTCCCAGGAACTAACATTTTTTGCGCCTCTGTTTTTACATGTAATACGGAATTATATATCGCTTTTTGTCGTTCTGTAAATCTTCCGTTAACCGGAATACAGCGAGTTAGGTCAGAAGCGTAATTTGCATATTCCGCTCCAACATCTAATAATATCAAATCGCCAGATAAACATTTTTGATTATTATCAATGTAATGAAGTACACACGCATTTTTACCGGATGCAATGATTGGTGTATATGCAAAACCTCTTGAACGATGCATTAAAAATTCATGCGCTAACTCAGCCTCAATTTCATATTCCCAAACCCCAGGTTTAATAAATTTCAATAAACGTGAGATGCCTTTATGCGTAATGTCACAGGCTTGTTGCATTAAAACTAATTCTTCCTGTTCTTTAACTGAACGTATAGCATGCAGTATCGGAGCACTCTTATATACAGCGTGAGCAGGGTATTCATTTTTACATTTTTTTATGAAGCGTTCCTCTCGTGTTTCAGTATCTTTTCCTGCACGTAAATGTTCATTGGTGTTAAAATATATGCCCTCGGATTCCGCCATCAATTGATTGAATATAGTTTCAAATTGATGAAGCCAATAAACAGTTTTTATTCCTGAAACTTCAAACGCTTGATCCTTTGAGAGTTTAGCTCCTTCCCATATCGCAATAGTTGCATTAGTTTCTTTTAAAAAAAGTATTTCACGATGATTTTCATTGTGTGCACTTGGAAAAATAACTAAAATTGATTCTTCTTGATCAACACCTGTCAAATAGAAGATGTCGCGATGTTGTTGAAAGGGTAATGTGCTATCTGCACTTATTGGGTAAATATCGTTTGAATTGAAAATTGCTAAAGTTTTATCTTTTAATTTAGAGGAAAATTTAGCTCTATTCTTAACAAATAGGTTAGTTGTTATTTGATCGTATTTCATGTTTTTTTAATGTTTTACCTGTTAACAAAGATAGTTTTCTATTCCCTTTTTACAATTCTTTTAGCACTTTTTTAAAACCAATTTTTCTACGTAAATACTTTACGTTCTTCTCCAATTAGCTTTGTCTAAAATTAAATGTTTAAATTATGATTACGCTATTAGATAAAGTAGAAATAAAAAAGATTGAGTTTCAAACAAGTTGTAACGAAGTATCTGTAATTTGTATCATAACCAAAGGTACACTATCTTACACAAATGAGATAATATTAAATTTTACAGATTTAAACAAATTGATCAATAAAATTCAAAAAATCACCAAACTAGCAGATGTATTTAGTTATTTTAAATCTACTAAACTAGAAGACGGTGAAGATTTGTATTATTTGACAAGTTACCAAAATAATGAAATCGAATTTCCTTTAGTTGAAATGGAAGATTTTAATCCACTCAGACAAATTCGGGCTTGACACCTCATTACTATGGTGTTAGATGGGTTTTCTTAGTTTATTGTCCTATGGATTTTATCCAGAGAATAAAAAGGATTAAATTAAGTGTATTATTATCAATAAATAAAAACAACCAAGCTATTTTTCTTACGTCTTATTTTTATATATTTGAATAATTATAACTCATTTAGAGTTCAATATCTTGAATACTATGAAGAAAAATGCTTTTTTTTACATTTTACCCGTTTTATTTTTTATTAGTTGTATAAAACACGAAATCATCCCAGCTCCCAAACAAACCGTTGTGCTTACAAGTTCTTTCAGAGGTGTTATTGGTGGTACAGATATCAAGTGGTTACAAAATGTGGATGATTACACTTGCACACCTTCTCAAGATAAATTAATAACTTCTTCCAGTGATAAACAAAATTCAGCGATTTTTAAGTCTAAAATAGCTTCAACGTCCGCTAAAGGACAAATACAAGTATCTTTGGGTAGTATATATTGGATAAATGACGCTTACGCAACAAAGTTAATGTTCTCCAATTTTTTTGATGGATTCAAAACAGTTTCACCAAATTATTCCACTGGAGGTAAAAAAGGTTTTGAAGTAAGATACATTGATAATCTTGGTACAGAATGGGTCTCGGATTCAGCGTCAATATTTCCACAAAATGTGTCTATTACTAATTTATCCCATGAGTCGGATGTAAATGTTGACTATTGTAAATTTACAGCGACATTTAATTGCCATCTTTTTCACTTCAATAAAGAAAAAAATAAAAATGATTCATTAGAAGTTGAAAATGCTGTTTTTAAAGGTTGGTTTACAAGACAATAATTTCCACTTCGATTTGTATCAATGAGTCACACAATCAAAATAGCAATAATTGGAGATTATAATTTTACATATAACTCACACCATGCTACTAATTTGGCTCTCGACCACGCTGCTTATTTTTTAGACGTAGAAATAAGTTACTATTGGATTAAATTAAATGAGGCTAGTCAACTTACAACTAATCAATTGAAAGAATACGATGGTATTTGGATTAGTCCGGGCCCCTATAAAAATGAGTTTTTTCTAGGAGGAATAATAGAGTTTTTACTACAACAAAATATTGCTGTTTTTATTACTGGTGAAGGATATAAAATTTTACTAGAAGTTTTGGTAGCAAGAAACAACTTAAACGTCAAAGGAGAAAAATTAATATCAGATAACCTTGTAGAAGGAAAAATGTTTGAGCAAATACAAATTATACCTCACTCCAAAGCGCTTGCACATTTGTACACAAACCATAATGATATCGAACTAACAGCGGCTAGATATAGTTTATATCCAAAATTATTGAATTTCTTAGCAGATGAGTTTATTACCATTGAAGCATATAATCAAGTAGAAGAAGTTGAGATATTCAGTTTGAAAAACAAAGACTTTTTTTTAGCTTGCGGTTTTTGCCCACAGATTTCTTCCACAAGAGACATCCCTCATCCAATTATCTATACATTTATTAAGGCAGCGAAAGAAACGCAATTAAAATAAACTATTATTACATTCGTTTTTTTCATAATATTCATCAATCAGTAAATGTGAAGATTCTGCCGCTCGAACAGCAAGTTCATCACATCGTTCATTTTCATAATGACCCATATGTCCACGAACCCAAACAAATTCTACATTAAAATGTTTAGAGATATTTAAATATCTTCTCCAAAGGTCTTCATTTTTTTTTCCAGAAAATCCTTTTTTTACCCAGTTAAGCACCCAACCTTTAGTAATAGAGTCAATTACATACTTAGAGTCAGATGTTATTCGAACAGGGTGACTCGTAGTTTTTAAACTTTCTAAAGCAACAATAACTGCTAACAATTCCATTCGATTATTAGTCGTTAATCGATACCCTTGACTAATCTCCTTTATGTTAGTGCCAAAGCGTAAATAAATTCCATATCCACCATTACCTGGATTCCCTTTTGCTGCACCATCAGTGAATATTTCAATCAATTTTGTCAATGGGTTATTTATTGGAGTTTTTTTCTAAATATTCCATATGCTTTTCCATGCGTTTCATCATCCAGCGTCTGATAATATACATAAAAAAGGAAATAGCAGAAAGTATATAATAAGAATACCATCTATCAAATCCTTCAGTTATTCCTTTATACGTTACAATTATTGCTGATAAAATGGATACAATCAGCCATAGGTATAACATAAATTTATTGTATTTGTTCATAATCAATTTAGTTTAATTTTACCTCTTGGTTTAATAAATTCATAGGTTTTGAAATCTAATGATGTTTTTATACCATCACCGTAAAAAATAGTTCCATCTTTAGATCGAATAATTACTTTTTTTGGTGTGAAAATCGCCTCTGTATTTTGATTCCAGTGTAATTCCTCCGTTTGAAGTATTTGTTTTTCTTGCATGTTTTTTAAACATACAGAGTCTTTAAATAGCATCTCACCAGTTTCTTGAAATATTTCTCCATATAATGCAGTTAAAATAGACTGAATTTTCCCTTTTTTTGTGAAAAGCGTAATTTCAATACCTTCCCTAAATTTTATTCTTGTAGTTGGTTTATGATAAGTTTCCGATAGTTTTGCACGAAGTGCGATTTTGGCAAATCCACTATCTGTTTGAATCAAATGTATACCAGTGGTTCTTTCATCAGGATCGGTAGGTTTATAACTGATCTTTTTTATTGTGTTCAAATCGTTTTCACAAGAAACCAAAAGAATGGCAAATAAACTAAATGAAAAAAAGAAACAGGTTGTTTTCATTAGTAAATTAGTCAATCTTATTTTTTTTGAACCATCTTTCATAACTAGCAGGAGTGATGTTTACTCCTAAATTAAATGAAATGTAATTTTCTTTAAGTGTACTTTCAAGTCCATTCCATCGTTGTCCTATTAAACAGCTTAAATTGATAGAAGAAGATGAAAATTGATTAATAATTGGAATCCCAACACCTAATGTTATCGCTTTATTGGTCAACTGAATTTGCTGATCTGACCAAGGTAGTGTTTGATAAATTCCTCCAAAACGATATTTCATTCGATGTATCAAATTAATGTCTTTAGATCGATCTAAAAAGTCATAATGTGGCGCAAATTGGAATCCTAATCCATATTGAATAGAGTTTTTAAAAGTTTCATTTGAAAAAGGATTTGTATATTGCCTCCAATCGGTAAGTTTAATTTCTCCAGCTAATTGTAATTGTGGCGATTTATTAGAATTGTTAATTTCATTACTTTTTTTAGTGAAATCATATTTGAATCCAAATGAAATGGTTGATGCTGTTTTTAGAATTCCTTTTTCTGAATTGATTTTTAAAGTGTCATTATAAAGAACATTATTTGTGTTCATTGCATATACAAATGTATTTGTGTATGTAGACGAAAATGATTGGGAAGGGGAGTAAGTAATCCCCAAAACTAAATCATGGTCTTTTGCCATTCGATATAAGTAACTGAATCCAAAGTCTACATTTAGCGCTTTAATTTGAAGAGATCGGTTTCTTATACCTCCAAAAGTTGCATTTGACAAGGTTGTTGTAACTTCATTACTGTTTACTCCAAAAACATACCCTAAATTACTTCCAATAGATAGATGATGCTTTTGATACGATAACAACTTAAATCCTAATCCAAAATAAGCATTTGAAAATCCGCCACTTCCAGTAAATCTGTAGTTTAATGTATCAAATCCGATAGTTTCGTTGCCAGCAATTTGTTTGTCTTTTAGTTGATATCCAGTACTGGAATATGGTTTTAATCCAAAACAAATACCAAATCGTTTGTTAACGGCCATCCCTAGCGTGAAATAATTAATTGAAAGAAAATGTGTTGAACTCGTTATTTTGTCTTGTTTGAAATTAGAAAAATTAGAAGCTAAACCGATAGAGAAAATCGGTTGTCCTTTACCTAAAAAGGAATAGGAGGAAGGGTTTTCTGAATTTAATTGTGCTGAATCAATTAACGATACATTAACATTTCCTAAAGCTCCAAATATGGGATGTGTTAATGGAGTTATTTCACCTATTCCTTTGGAAGAAAAAGGAGTGTTTGTATTTGTTTGTCCATGTGCAAAAAATGTAATTATCACTAGGAATAAAACAGGTAATTTATAGAGCATAGGTAGATATTGATTGATATAATCCGATTAAAGTTAAGTTTAATTCTACAAATATGCCGTTTTTTGATTGTATATCAAAACAATGTGCATCCCCACCAGTGACAAATATGGATAAGTTTTGATATTGGGATGAATAAATTTGAATAAAACTATTAATCTCCGATTGAATACCTTGCATAACCCCACTATGGATACAAGAAGTTGTTGAATTGCCGAGGATAGGAGGTAAACTATATTCTTCAACTAGTGGAAGCGAACCTGTATATGTTTGTAGCGACTTATAACGTAAATTAATCCCTGGTGAAATTGAACCTCCTAAATAATATCCTTTTGAATCTATTAGATCAAATTTTATACATGTGCCAATATCAATAATTAAATTCGCACTTGTTGATAAAGATGCAGCTCCGATTATATTTGCTAATCTATCACTTCCCAAGGTTTCAGGCGTTGCATAGCGATGTTTAATAGGTATAATATCAGAATGTGTAAAATGAATCGAATTTGGCATCATTTGTAGTAGCCAATTTGTTTCTTTTGTTGAACGTACAGAGGATAAAATAGATTGATCAAATTGATACTCCATTAAAAATGATTTTAACTCTTTCCAATCATTATTACCAAAATAAAAAATCTCTTTTAAATTAGAGTCTGAAAACACCCCAGCTTTTATTCGTGTATTTCCAGCATCTACTACTAAACTCGTTTTCATTCTATCTGTATTTCACACAAAATTACCTTTATTTTCAAAAAAAAAAGAAAATTAAATTTTCTTTTAAAATTATTTATATATTTGCACTCAAGTTTTCGGGGGAGCGTAGCTCAGTCGGTAGAGCAAAGGACTGAAAATCCTTGTGTCGGGGGTTCGATTCCCTCCGCTCCCACATAAAAAAGGTGTCTTTTAAAGACACCTTTTTTTATTTATACTACATACTTCAGAATAAAAAAGCAAGCCATAAGCCGGGTTCTGTTTTGATTTCTCAAATAACTATCATTTATCTAGCCTTAAAATCACTCTTAAGATCTATCGACCTACCCTCTGAGTTTAGCGAGCTACCATTCAATACCTTAGTATAGCCTCAGTTTACATGGTCTTTCAGTCCGTAAGGTTTACCTTGCAATTTTTGTCACCAAAAACACGGTAGGCTCTTACCCCACCTTTTCACCTTTTCCAAAATTAATTTTGGTAGTTTTCCTTTCTGTGGCACTTTCTGTACTGCTATTAACAGTCCTTCCCGTTAGGAAGTACGGTGCTCTGTACTGCCCGGACTTTCCTCCTACATGAATGCAGGCGATAGTTTGACTTGCTTTATAACAAAGGTAATCAATTTTATAAAAAAAACTTTTTATCTTTCGTAATTAAACGCTTCAAAATGTAATGTATATGTTACTTTATTTAATTCGGCATGCTTCCGCTTCAGATTTATCCGAAACAGGAATGGATTTTGATAGGTCTTTAAATAATAACGGAGTGTTACAAGCAAAACAATTAGGGGTGTTTCTTGATGCTTTTAAAAAAGATATAGATAACATATATGTATCAAATAGCAGACGCACCCGAGAAACTGCAAATTATTTGTTTGATTCAAGTAAAATAATTAACTACGAAGATTCTCTGTATCTTTCAGATGCTAAATCCATATTAAGATTTATTAATTCATTGCAAACCAAAGGGGATTTATTAATTATTGGCCATAATGAAGGAGTCTCCTTACTTGCTTCCTATTTGATAAATCAAAGTATTTTCTTAGATACTGCAAACGCTCTCATAATTAAATTTGAAAGCGATAATGCAAAGGAGATTTCTGGAGGTTTGGGAACGCTTATTCATTTTTTTTCTCCGAACTCGCTTTAGTATAGCTATATATGACGTCAGAACTGGAATTATTTGAATATTGAGAGCTAATTTTAATTAGATCATGCCCTATGTCATTGCGAATAGGTATTTCTGTAAATTTATTTTTGTCAATAACTAAAGGAGGTTCATAAAAGTATGCCGCTAATAAAATACCAGTTATACTTCCGCCCAAATGTCCTTGCCACGATATTTTTTCTTCCATTGGAAAAATCCCCCAAACCAAACTTCCATAAACAAAAACAATAAGTAAAGATACTGCTTGTAATTGTTTTTGTTTACGCAGTACACCACTCACAAATAAAAAACAGACTAAAGAATAGATAATACTGCTTATTCCAATGTGAAATGAACCTTCATTTTTCGCAATAATCCAAGTTAATAAACCGGATAAAAACCAACTCCAAAAAAAAACTTGAAATGCGATTTTTCGATAATAGAAGAGTAGGGCAATAGTTAAAATAAAAATAGGAAAAGTATTATTTATTATATGGTAAATGTCGCTCGTGGAATGAAGTAATGGAGAAAAAAATACACCACTCAATCCGCTCATTGTTCTAGGCATTATTCCGAAATGAATTAAATCAATCGGAGCATAAAATTCGCCCCAATAAACTACCCATAAAACTAAAACCAATAAACTTGGATATAAGATTATCTCTAAGTTAAAACTATTTTTTTTCATAATTCATTTAACATTATATTCCAATTTTCATACCTAAAAAATAGGGCTGACATCTTGACGTAATTTGTTAACGTATAAATTAGTTTTAAAATGTATTTTAATTGTTTTTAAAAGTCGATAAATAAGATGAAATAAACTTAAAATTTGAAAGACTTTTTTCGATTTGATTACCAACAACAATTACATTAACACCTATTTTATTAAGTGAAATTAATTTTTTAGTTGTTTTTATTCCTCCTCCTATTATTATAGGAGCATTTGTGTGTTTTTTTATTTCTTTTATTACGCTGTAAGGTATTGTTTTTTGTGCGCCACTTCCAGCATCAAAAAAAAGTATTTTTTTTCCTTGAAGCAATCCTGCTAACGAAATTTTTAGTGCATCTTTTTTAGCACTTCTTGCTAGCGGAATTGAAGAACTTATTTTAACTACTGAACTGTCATTTCCACCGTCTATTAGTAAATACGCAGTCGGTAAAATCTCTACTTTTGAATGGTAAATTTCTATAGCATTTTCTGCTTGTTGATCTATCAAAAATTTAGAATCTTTACTTGTAAGTAAACTCAAGAATAAAATAGCGTCAGCATTTTTTGAAAATTGTTGGTTGGAGCCAGGAAATAGTACTACTGGAATATTCGAGTGCTTTTTTAAGTATTCAACTACAAATTCAACATCCTTTTTTTTTGCTGAACTCCCACCTACAAAGAGAAATGAAACGCCACTTTGGTGAATGGTTTGCAATAATGCGTTCAATTGTTTTTCTGAATTTGTTTTTTCTGGATCTATCAAAAGTGCAATTTGTCCTTTTGCTTCTTTTATCGCTGAATAAACCGAATTCTTTTTCATCACTTCTTGTTAATAAGTAAAACATAATTTGTGCTGATCGAATTCAATTATCTCTAATGGAATTAATTCTGAAGAAACACGATGTGAGATTCCAAACCAATGCGTATTATTTTCTTTTAATACAGTTAAGTCATTTTGAAAACTTAAACCTTTAATATCACTCCATTTATACAAAGCTTCTTTTGCGCACCAATAACTCGTATACTCAGAAGCAATTTTGTGATTGTTTACAGTGGATATTTCATCGGGATGCATGAATTTTTTTCCGATCGAAATGATTTTTTCTTTTATCTGTTCTAAGTCAACACCAACTCTTTCTTTTTCAGATACCGCTAGAGCAATATAATTGGATGTATGACTGATGGATATCGAGTAAGAGTTGTCTTTAAAAAATGGAGCGCCATTCGGTAAATAACAGATTTGTTTTCCTGGATAAATATTATTTCTTAAATAACGAACAAGCAAAAATTCTTTTTTTCTTTTTTCTGAACGTAAGGCAACATATTGTTCTACTTCTTCGTCTAGTAATTGGATGTTTGTTAAATCGGTTGTCAAATCAATCCAATTGGAAGTGATGTGAACATGTGTGTTGTTTTTTGAAAATGAAAAGATTGAATCGCTGATTGACATGTCACAAATTTACATACAAAAAATAGAAGCTCAAATGTGAAAAAGAAAAACACTTTACTTTAACGAATTGTTAAAATTGTTTAAAAGAAATAGCAAGTTAAATTTTGTTAACCCGTTTTTTTCCACTTTATTTGCAGTTGATTTTTTCCCATTTTGTGTGAAATTATAAATTATTGTAAAGAATTTTAATTAATAGATATGGTACGTAAACTCTTGTTTTTAGTGGTAACTATTTTTATATCAGTTGCTTATAGCTTTTCTCAGAATGGTACAGGTGAGATTACAGGGTTTGTTTTTGATGCAATTAACAAATCAGAAGGTGTTTTCGATGCTAAAATCATTGTGAAATCTGGAACAGAAACAAAATACATTGGTAAAACCGATTTTAATGGTAAATATCGTTTGTCAGGGATTCAACCAGGTACGTACGATATATTTGTTACTCAGAATTTAGAAGGATATGAACCAACAGGTTTGACAGGAGTTATTGTATCTTCCGATAAAATAAATTCATTAGAGCCTTTTTTCTTGGAAAAAGCAAAAAAAGAGAAGCCTTCATCTACAACAACCACCTCACAAACTAACGTAAATAAACCTACTTCTACTAAAGGCGGTGAAAAAGAATTAGATGCTGCAAAAATTAAAACAAAAAAATATGTAAGACCATTGATTGACAAAGATGGTGGAGCATCTGGTGATTCTAAAGGTGCTGGTGAAATTAAGGAGATGTCAGTGCGTGACGTAGCAGGGGTTGTTGGAACTATGGCAGGTGTAAATAATAGTACCGGTGAAATGAGTTTGCGTGGTGGAGCAGGGGATGCTACGATTGCTTTTATTGATGGTCAAAAAGTAAGGGGAGGATTAAATTTACCCAAAGGAGCTTTTGAAGAAATTAGTGTAATGACAGGTGGTATACCTGCAAGTTACGGAGATGCTACAGGGGGTATAATTTCAGTTACTACCAAAGGTCCATCTTCAAATTATTTTGGTAATGCCGAAATTGTAAGTTCAGGGATTTATTTCAAGGGGAAAGATGTAAATGGGTACGATGGTAAAGTCCTTGGTTTTGATAAATATGGATATAATTTATTTGAAGGTATGCTTTCCGGTCCTTTATTGTTTAAAAAAGATTCTCTTGGAAATAAAGAAAAACCAATTCTAGGCTTTTTATTATCGGCAAACTTTACCAACCAATTAGATAGTCGTCCATTAGCAAATGGAGGGGGGTATAGAATTAAAAAAGAAGTAAGAGATGAAATTCTTGCAAATCCATTGAGAGCTATGCCCGACGGAAAAGTTCCTTTACATGCTGCTAATTTTTTAAGAGCTAGTGATTTTGAACAAAATCCTTGGAGAATGAACGCTGGTACAAATGCTTTTACATCTACTGCTAAAATTGATGTGAAAACTGGTCCAACAATCAACTTAACGTTTGGATCTACATTTAACTATAATTTTGGTAAACAATATTCTTACACTAGTTCCCTATTAAATTTTGCTAATAACGGAGATTATACCACTTCTGATTTCCGTGTTTATGGTCGTTTTACACAACGATTTGATAATTCTAAAGATCCTAAGGCATTGATTAAAAGTGCTAGTTATACTTTAATGGTCGATTATTCAAGTTCTTCTAGTGCAAATTATGATGGGCGTTTTAAGTTTAATGCGTTCGAGTATGGTCACGTAGGTACTTTTGCTACTACCCAAGTTCCTACCTATAAAATGAATTATGCTACATTAACTGCAACGCAAGATGGTTTTAGAGATCAAAAAGTAGATTTTACTCCTTCAAAATACAATAATGAACTTTCTTCAATCACAACTCAATATTATTCAATCTATGCAAATAACCCTCAAGGTCATTACGAAAACCTTAACCAAATTCAACAAGGGAATGCTTTGATAAATGGAGATTCACCAGCAAATGTATATGATTTGTGGAGTAACATTGGAAGTCCTTATAATTATATGGGGAAATCACAGGCCGAACAATTTCGTGTTACAGGTAATGGTAACGTACTTATAGGTGGACATAAAATTACACTAGGTTTTGAATTTGAACAGCGATTTGATAGATCTTGGGGGGTTTCTAATCCAATGAATTTGTGGTTTTTAGCTCGTAAATATACCAATTCACATATATCTGAGCTAGATTACTCGAAAGGGGATACTGTAAACATGGGGAATTATAATCAAGTTTCTTATCAAAGACTAAATGCTGGTTATGCATATACACATGATGGTGTATTCGGTGGTCAAGAAGCACAAAAGAAGTTCTCAGATGGAGATCCAACTTCTCAGGAAAGTCAATATTTCTTTGATTACAATCTAAGAAACAAATTACAGTTACCCGGTGGAGGTGCAAATAGCACCTTTGTGGATGTAAACCGCTTAGATCCAAGTATACTATCTGTAGATATGTTCTCTGCAGACGAATTAATGAATAATGGTAATTCCTATATTTCTTATTATGGATATGATAAAGCAGGAAATAAAACGTATGGTAAAACAGACATCAATAATTACTTTACAAAGTTTGATAAATATGGAAATTACCAAAGAGCTATAGGTGCTTTTCAACCAATTTATGTCGCTGGTTACATTATGGATAAATTCTCCATCAATGATTTATTATTTAATGTTGGACTACGTGTAGATGCTTTTGATGCAAATCAACCGGTTCTGAAAGATCCATATTTACTTTTTAATGCAAATACAGTAGCACAAGCGAAAGCAATATACAGTAAAGAACCAACAACACATGCTTGGTTGGCGGATGACAATAAACAATTAGCTATACCTTCTTCAATGGGCGATAACTATGTAGTTTATGTGAATGATGTTAATAATCCTACTGCGATTAACGGTTATCGTTCAGGATCTAATTGGTATAATGCGCAAGGAATACCAGTAGATAATCCAAAAGTATTGGAAGGACCTGGAGGTATTGCTCCTTGGTTAGTTGACCCTAAAGTCAAAACGATTAATGCGAGTGCCTTTGAACAATACAAACCGCAAATAAACTTTATGCCTCGTTTTTCATTTTCTTTCCCTATATCTGACCAGGCTTTATTTTTTGCACATTATGATATCTTAACGAAAAGACCTTCCTCTGCGAATCGATTTGATCCAACGGATTACCAATTTTTATCGTTAGTATCTTCCCCTTTAATTAGTAATCCTAATTTAAAACCAGAAACTACCATCGATTATGAGTTAGGATTTCAACAAGTGTTAACAAAAACATCTTCTATTAAAATTTCTGCATATTACCGTGAACAAAGAAATCAAGTTCAATTAGTGAATCTTTTTGACGCTTATCCTAAATCATATAAGACATATGGTAATAGGGATTTCGGAACTGTAAAAGGTTTAACTGTTGCTTATGATTTAAGAAGAACTGGAAATTTAAGAATGACAGCAAACTATACTTTACAGTTTGCTGAAGGTACTGGAACGGATGCAGCATCTATTGCTTCGTTTATTCAGGCGGGTTTACCAAATTTACGTAATATCTTTCCTTACGATTACGATACTAGACATCAATTCAATTTTGTTACAGATTATCGTTATGGTGAAGGAGATGCATACAATGGTCCTGAAATTGCAGGTATTAAATTGTTAGAGAATGTAGGTTTAAACGTTACTACAAATGTTTTTTCAGGAAATCCATATTCATCTCAGGCTACAATCACAAATGCTGCAGCTATGAGTCCATTGGCTTCAGGATTAACAGGAACGTTAAATGGCTCTCGTAAACCTTGGTCTTATCGCTTAGACATGCAGTTAGATAAAAATATTCAGTTTACAATTAAAGATAAATCGGCTACAGCATCCGATCCTAATTTAAATAAGGACAAAAAAGTCTTTTTAAATGTGTACATACGCGCAACCAATTTGTTTAATCAATTTAATGTTGTTAACGTTTATAGAGCTACAGGTAACTGGAATGATGATGGTTACTTAGCAGCTGCTCAGTTTCAACAATCAATTCAAAATCAATACGATGAAAAGTCTTTTAGAGATTATTATACGATGAAAGTTCAAAATGCATTTAATATTAGTGCTCCTCGAACAATTCGTTTAGGTGTAAGATTTGATTTCTAATAGATTATTACTTTAAAATATATAATTATGAAATATTTAGTAATTGCAGTATCACTAACTTTAACAACCTTAGCATTTTCGTTTGATTATGATTACGGAAAAAAAGGAAATGCACAGAAACATATGAATAAATCTGGTTGTGCTCCTTCAAGTACAACACTACGAATTAAGTTTAATGATGTAAGTGCACTTCTAGAAACTGGAGGGATGTTATTTTTAGATCGTTCTACCGGTGTTGGAACATATGAAGTCCCTAAGAATACAGGCCTTACAGCTATTTATGCTGCTTCGTTATGGATGGGTGGAGTTGATGTAAATAATCAATTGAAAATAGCTGCTCAAAAGTATAGATCTACAGGTAATGATTTTTGGACAGGTCCTTTAACTTCTTCTCCTGGAACAGGTAATTATGATCCAAAAAATCCATTAGGAGATAATGCTTATAAAGACTATGGAGATGCAAACATTGGAAAAGAAGAATGTGCTGCTTACGATAAGTTTTTTACTATTCGTAAAGCTGAAGTTATTCAATTTGCAACATGGTGGGATGCATGTAAGGGGTTAAAATCTAATTCAGAATTATGTGCTAGTGTTGTAGCTCCTACAAACGAAGTACTTAATAGAATTTATTCATGGCCTGCACACGGTGACGAAACATTAAAACAAGATCATTATTTAGCCCCATTTTATGATAATGCTGAATGTCAAGATGGTAAAGATGGGTGGTACGATCCATTAAATGATGGAGATTATCCATGGTACGATGATATTTTGAAAAAAGATGATATCGTTTGTGGGAGTGATCGTCGTATCTCTTTGTTTGGTGATGAAACGAATTGGTGGATTTTTAATGATAAAGGGAATATTCATACGGAAACTGGAGGAGATCCAATTGGAATGGAAATTCGTGCTCAAGCTTTTACGTTTACTACAACGGATCAAATCAACCGAATGACATTTTACAATTATGAAATGATCAATCGTGGAACTCAAACTTTATATAATACGTATTTCTCTCAGTATGTTGATCCAGATTTAGGTAATTATAGCGATGATTATGTTGGTTGTGATGTAACACGGGGTCTAGGATATTGCTATAATGCTGATGACAATGATGAAGCTTTTGCAGGGAAGTTAGGTTATGGTACTAATCCTCCAGCAATTGGTGTAGATTTCTTTGAAGGTCCTTATCAAGATGCTGATGGTATCGATAATCCAGGACCGCATTTTGATAATCAAGGTAAATTAGTTATTCCAAAAGTTTTAGATGCGATTGCTAATAAAGGTATTGTTTATGCAGGTTTAGGTATTGGATATGGTGATGGAATTGTAGATAATGAGCGTTATGGTATGAAGCGTTTTACGTATTATACTGGTTCAGGATCTTCTAATCAATCTGTATCAGATCCAACTACAGCTGGACAATTCTATAATTACATGAATGGTAAATGGCGTTTTGGGGATAAAACAATGTTTGGTGGCTCAGGTTTTCCTGGTGCTGATAAGGTTACAACTATCGAAGCTGATTATATGTTTCCTGGTGATTCTGACACATTGTATTGGGGGACTAAAAATATAGATCCAGGTAAGAAAGATTGGTCTGAGATTTCTGAGAAAAACCCAAAAGGGGATAGACGTTTTGTTCAATCTGCAGGTCCTTTTACATTAAAACCTGGTGCGATAAATAATATTACCGTTGGTATTGTATACGCAAGAAGTACAGAAAGTGGTTTATTAGCATCTGTTAATTCTTTAAGAAGAGCTGATACAAAAGCACAACAATTATTTGATAATTGTTTTAAAATTTTGGAACCACCAAGTGCACCTAAGTTATCTGTTCAAGAATTAGATAAAGAATTAATTTTAACATTAAGTAATCCAACTCCTTCTAATAACATTGGTGAGAAATACATACAAAAAGATTACGCAATCGATCCAAGTTTTACAGATAAATATTATCGATTTGAGGGATATATGATTTATCAAGCGAAATCTGAAAAAGCTTCAGCTACAGATTTGTATAATACGGATAATGCTCGTTTAGTTGCGCAATGTGATATTAAAAATGGGGTTTCTAAAATTATCAATTATGAATTTGATGAGGATTTTGGTATATCAGTCCCTGTTTTGAAGGTTAAAGGAAGCGACGAAGGAATCAAACATAGTTTTTCAGTAACTTCAGATATGTTCACGAATACTAAGCTTACCAACAATAAGACCTATTACTACATAGCAGTTGCATATGCTTACAACAATTTTAAAACTTATATTCCTGATGAACCAGGTTTCACGGACGGACAAAAAATTCCATTTATTATGTCACGTACCGGGTATGATGGCGCTGCGATAAAACCGATGATTGGTGTACCGCATAAACCTTTAGCTGAGAACGTGATTCAGAAAGCTAATTTTGGTTATACACCACAAATTACCCGATTAGATGGAAGGGGTAATGGTAATCGTGCGTTAGAATTACTAAATAGCTCGAAAGATGAAATTGTGAATAAAGGTAGATTAACTAATCCTACTTACGATTACGGTAAAGGTCCTTTGAATATCAAAGTAATAGATCCATTAAATTTGGCGAAGGGTTATTTTGAATGTAAATTCAGAAATTATAAAGTTTCTGCACTTCAATCTAATGAGGCTATAAATAATGATGGTGTTGACACAGCATCTTGGGTTATTTATAGATACAATTCCAAAGATGGTGGACAGTTATTAGATTCCGCTTTATCCGAGAACACAATTGCAGTAAATAATGAGCAATTGATTCCAAAATGGGGTGTTTCTGTACAAATTGTTCAGGCTCAAGCTCTGCCACTTGATGCTAAAATGACAACCAAATATGAATATCGTAAGTTTGCAGACCCTATTTCTGCTACTATCAGTTTTGCGGATTCATCTAAAAAGTGGTTGACATTTGTGCGAGATAATGACCAATTTAATCCTAATAACTGGATTAGATCAGGTATAAATGAAGCGCTGTCCAAAGATAATGATACAAAATTAGGCTATAATAATCCATTTTTATTTCCTGATGCATCGTATGGTGTTGACAACTCTCCTCAAGCGAATCAGGTATGGATTGATAAAGAACAAAAATATCCTAAATTATTGTCTGGTGGAATCGCTCCGCATTGTTTGGTTGGTTATCAATCTGAATATATGCCACTTGCTTATCCAAATTCATTAAATTCATATCGTGTGGATATTCGCGAAAGAGCTTCTTTAATTAGAACTCCAAGCATTGATCTTGTGATTACATCTGATACCACAAAATGGACTAAATGTGCTGTAATTGAATTAGGTAGAAATCCTGCTTTAACGGAAGGAGGTGCTGAAGCTGGAACTCTTCGTAAAGGACTTAGCGTAGATAAAAAAGGAAATACAATTGCTGGCCCTACAGGAATGGGTTGGTTTCCAGGGTACGCTATCGATGTTGAAACAGGAGTTAGGTTACACATGGCCTTTGGTGAAAATTCTTTCTTATTTAAAGATAATGGTCGTGATATGATATGGAATCCTTCCAATGTTTTGTATGACGATAACGGTCAACCTCATTTAGGAGGACAACATCCAATTTATGTTTTTGGTAATAATGTGCATTCTTTTACCGATACTAAACGTAATTGTCCTTATTATGATGGAGTTAATAATTGGGTATATGATAATTTTAAGTCAGGGGATGCTACTAGTTTAGTGAATGCATATACAAGCTTGGTTTGGGTTGTTAACCCTATATTAGCTATTAACCAATCATTATTATCTTCTGATTTAGTAATTAAAACAAGATTATCTAAACAATACAATGATTATACTGCTACAGGTAAGAATAATGGGAAACCGATGTATGGTTGGTCAATGGATGAAATTGCTACTGAAGTTGCTAGTCAAGATATACAACGAAACTCATTGTCGCTTGTAAATGTGGTTCCTAATCCATATTATGCTTATTCAGAATATGAAAAAAGTCGTCTGGATACACGTGTTAAAATAACTAATTTACCTGCAAAATGTAATGTTTCTATCTATAATTTGAGTGGTAAATTAATTCGTTCTTTTAAAATTGATCACACTGCGGATGAAACCGAAAAACGTGTTTATTATATTGATTGGGATATGAAGAATAATCAAGCTATTCCTATAGCTAGTGGTGTATATTTAATTCATGTTGAAGTTCCTGGTGTAGGAGAAACAATTATTAAATTCTTCGGCGGTGTTAGACAAATCGATTTAGAAAACATTTAATTGTAAAATGAGATTATTATGAAAAATTTACTCAACATAAAAAAAATCGGAGTCTTTTTAATTTTGCTCTCCTTTTATTCGGATATGTTTGCTGGTAATGAGGATCGTGCGGGTTCAGCAGGTGCTTCTCAATTATTAATAAACCCTTGGTGTAGATCCTCAGCACTTGGTGATGCTAACGTTGCTAATTCAATGGGTTTAGAAGCAACTTTTACTAATATCGCTGGTTTAGCCCAAACGGATAAAACCCAATTAAAGTTTAATTTTACAAATTGGATGGGTAGTGCTGGTATTCCATTTTCAAGTGCTGGTATTGCCCAACGTATTGGTTCTTCAAGTGTTTTAGCATTAAGTGTTCAATCCATGAGTTTTGGAGATCTGATGATCACAACAGTGGATAACCCAGAAGGAGGTATCGGTAAGTTTTCTCCAAAAATGTCGGTAATCAATGTTGGTTATGCAAAGTCTTTTACAACTTCAATTTCAGGAGGTTTCAATCTTAAAGTACTTAACGAGTCTATCTCTAATTTAGGATCAACAGGGGTTGCTATAGATGCTGGTATCAAGTATGTTACTGGGAAATTGGATAGGATGAAAATGGGTATTACATTAAAAAATATTGGAGCCCCAATGACTATGAGTGGTGATGGTTTAGGAACTCAGGTAACTGTAATTAAAAATGGAACAAACATTACAACGGATCAACGTTCTCAAAAATATGAATTACCATCAATGATGTCTATGGGTGTTTCTTACGATATCTTTAATGATACTGTATCTAATCACAAACTGACGACTGCATTTGCTTTTACAGCAAATTCATTTTCTAATGATCAGTACCGTATAGGGGTTGATTATCTATTTAATACTGGTATTGCTGCATTTAATGTGCGCGCAGGCTATGTATACGAGAAAAATGTGACTAGTTCTTTAAATAGAACAAATGCTTTAACTGGTTTAACTGCTGGTATGTCAGTCGATTTAATTTCTAGAAAAACTACTGCTGAGGGGGTTAAAAAGCAATCTGCGATAGGTTTAGAATACGCTGTTAGAATGTCAAATCCATTTGGTTTAATTCATAGTTTTGGTGTTTCTATAAGTTTAAAATAATTTTTTATAATTTTGTTACATGTTGAGAGTCTCCTATGGCTCTCTTCGTTTTTTATCTATTTACTACATATGTCTCAAATCACTTATTATACTGAAGAAGGTTTAAAAAAACTTCGTGATGAATTGCATGAAATGAAAACTGTTTTACGTCCAGCTATTTCTGATCAAATAGCGGAAGCACGTGATAAAGGCGATTTATCTGAGAATGCGGAATATGATGCTGCAAAAGAAGCGCAAGGTTTATTGGAGATGAAAATTTCTAAAATGGAAAGTATTTTAGCAAATGCAAGGGTTATTGATGAATCTACCATTGATACATCCAAAATATTTATACTTTCTAAAGTGAAAATCAAAAATATCTCGAACGGAATGGAAATGGAATATACGATTGTTGCAGAAAATGAAGCTGATTTAAAAGCTAAAAAGATTTCCATTGATTCACCTATTGGAAAAGGTTTGTTAGGTAAAAAATTAGGGGAAATTGCGGCTGTAACAACACCAAATGGAGTTATCCAATTTGAAATTATGGATATTTCTAGATAATGGCTACCTTATTTACCAAAATCATTAATGGTGAAATACCATGTTATAAAGTTGCAGAATCGGATGATTTTTTAGCTTTTTTAGATATTCAACCTTTAAGAAAAGGACATGTTCTAGTTATTCCAAAATTAGAAGTTGATTATATTTTTGATTTAGAAGATGATTTATTAGCTAAAATGATGGTTTTTAGTAAGCATGTGTCTCATAAAATCAAGTCAGCCTATCCATGTAAAAAAATTGGGGTAACTGTTATCGGTTTAGAAGTTCCACATGCTCATATTCATTTAGTACCTATAGACTCAATGAATGATATGAATTTTGCTAATACTAAATTGGTTTTGACATCTTCAGAATTAAAAGAGATTGCAAGTAAGATAAGTTTACAGTAGAACTTTATTTTCAAACTCTATCAATCGATTCTTTTATTTTTTTTTTAGTAAACAACTTTTTTATTGTTTCGGAATAACCATTTTGCTTCTGTACATATAAAATTATGCGTGTTTGTAGGTACATCAAAATAAACATGATAACGATACATATTAATGTTATTGGCACACTAAATCTGGTTTTATAACCAATAATAGGTTTAACAAATTGGTAAATTATTATTAGATGTCCTACATATAACCATAGGGTATTTCTACTCATTTGCTTCATAAATTTTGGTAAATCGGTAACGAAAAGGCTTAAAAAAGCCATTACAGAACCTACACTAATCACTATGCCTATACGATGATAGATTAGATTGGGACTGTCATGCCAAAAATAGCTTTTACCGTAATAATACATCTCAAATTGATTACCTATTTCGGATAAGAAAATAAATCCAAGTCCAACAAATGCTAATTTAATTCCTATAATTCTTTCGAAATTTTCTTTCTTAATTTCGTAGTTTAACCACAATCCTAGTAGCGCCCCTGCAAATATATATGCTAACCATGGTGTAAGAGGAAACATTGATTTTGTTTCAAAGTCATTTAAATATGGAGCAACAAATATTGGAAGATGAGATAAATCTACATTGTTTAATAAAGGGAAAGAGGATATAATTACAAGCATAAGTACAAAGTAAATACTTGTCATAATCCATTTTTTATGTCTTGATATAAAGTAAACGAACATTATTGTAAGAAGACCCAAAGCAATTATGTGCAGTACATCTACACGAAGAGCTCTTTGTTTCTCTTCAAGTGTGAGTACATTTGAAATGATCAGAAAAGGGATGCTTATAATTACTCCCCAAAAAACAGACGTAAACAATCGTTTCTTTTTATCCTCCTCTTCGAAGTATTTTTTATTAAACAAGGCTTCTCTAAATCGTGTATGTTTAAGTGCTCCTTCTCTAAATATATTTTTTATTACATTGTCTTGGTATAGCGTTTCTTTATTGGTAATCGATTTGTATATGTATATACTTAAAGATATCCAGATAATTGTAAAAAAAGTTTCTCCGATACTTACAGATAAAAAGTGATTTAATCCTTCTTTGGTAAAAATTTGTCCAATTTCGTAAATAGGAAAGTTTAGTAAATAACCCCAAAATAATAGGGTAAATATTCTGTTAATCCCTGCCTTAACTCTTGGGTTTGAACCATCATTTTGTTCTTGGGAAAGCATTAAAAAAGTAAATACAGCTCCAGATACCATCATAAAAAATGGTGCTGTGTAACCACGCAACATTGTCCAAATTTTAATTCCAGTACTATGTCCATCTCGTATAGATAAATCTAGAAAGTCATAGGTTGTGTGCCCTTGAATCATCATAAATAAAGCAAGTACACGCATTAGATCAAGGAATAATATTCTTTTTGGTTTTTCCATAATTATAAATATATAAAAATTGTAAGATTATCGAATTCTAAATCCGATAATTTCAACTTTTCGTTCTAGAGCAGCCTTTATAGAATATATTGCATTTTTTTTATCGTTAGGATTATCGCTAACTAATTTACTAGATAAGTATTCGCCATAGCTCTCTTCTTTGAATGTTAAAGCAGCAGGTGTATTATCCTCGGATGGAATTAAATAGTTTAATAATATTCCATTTTTATATATACCAATATAGTTTTTCACAGAGTTGATTCTCCTTTTACTTAAATTGTGATTATAGTCATTATGAGCTAGAGGACTTGCGTACCCCTTAAAAATGAGTTCAAATTTTTCTCCTTTATTTAATTCTTCAATTAAAATATTTAAAAATTTATCTAAATCTTGTAGTCCTTTTTCTAAATTTTGTGTGAAAAAATTATTTATTTCTTCTTTAGCATTCATTTTAGATTCTCCAGAAAGTCCAAATGAAAATTTTGATATATAGATGGATTGAAGACTAAAAAAATCTGTGTAGGTTTCCAAATAATTTAAATGTGTCGAAGTATCTGTTGATTTTGGATTTGGTATATCATTGTGAAAGTAAAGAGAAATCGGAATAAGTTCCTCTAATCTTTTAATGTTTGATTTAGTAGTTTTATTATTATTCGTTGTTACTATTTCCTTTGTTGAATCAATTTTAGTCAGAGGAATTGTAGAATCAATTGTTTTATCTACAGGTGTTAATTTGTAAATATCTGTACAACAAGTTTTATTTTTAGATGTATGATTTCGATTACTTGTTAGATAATAATTAACAGAATCTTTTATTAAGTATGTATCGTTATTACTACTATTAAATGGAATGCCAAGGTTTACGATTTTATTTTTTTTATTTGGGACAAAATTTGTTTTAAAAACATCATATCCACCAAATCCATTGTGCCAGATAGAGGAAAAATATAAAGTTTGTGAATTATTATCAAAAAAGGGAGTTATATCGTCTTCAATAGAATTTATATAGTCAATTACTTTCACATTTGTGACAGTATTTTGAGAGAGTTCACCATAGTAAATATCTAAGCCACCAAGACTTTTTTTGGAATCGGAGCAAAAAAACAGATAATCTTTTCCTTGAATTTTCGCAAACGATGGCATTGTATAGGAGTTTTCGTTTGAATTTAGTTCCCCTCTTAGGGTATCTGGAGAAGACCAATTTCCATTTTTATAGTTGCTTACAAGGATTTTACATTTTTTATTTTGAGCTTGTATATTACAGGAACTAAAATAAAATTTCTTTTTATCTAATGAAAAGGTTCCATTTGAAGTATGGTTTATGTTAGAATTTATTGGTTTAATTTCATTAAGCTGACTACCATTTTCTTTAACAATTGAATATAATTTATTTGTATATCCTTCGTTGGAAAACCCTATTGAATCATTACATTTTTCACATTTTAAAGCACTAATAATTAATAGTGGTCCAATTACGGCATGGCCAAACTCAGATTCCTGATTTGTTAACCCATGAATTTTATTAATTCTAAAATTCAGAGTATCATTTATATTATCCATAGCCCATTGACAGGATTCAATCGCTCGTTTAACTTTCAATGTGAAATCTTGCTCAGAAATAGTATCCATCTGCATAAGGCAATCGTAAAAATTTTTCATTGCCCCTTGATAATTTCCAACTTGATTTTTAACCAACCCTAATTGATAATTTACTTTTGCGTATTCTATTTTTTTTAAATGTAGCGTATTTAATTTAGTATAGATTGTTTCAGCCTTTTTAAAATCCTTGATCTTAAATAATAGTTCAGCATATAGCTGCATCGTTTTTAAATCTGAACTATCTCTTTGTAAAATAGTATCAAAATATTTGGAGGCTTCAGTATAATCCTCTTGTTCAAGGTTTTGATTTGCAAGAAATTTTAATTCTCTTAAAGGTGTTTTTTGTCCAACAACACCAAAAGTAAAATGTAAAAAAAATAGAATTACAAATAATCTAAACATTTTTTGTGCATTAAGTTATTGTTTTTTTTACGCGACCAAAGATATTGTATATTTAATTCAATCGCACCTCTACCATTACTTGCTTTAGTTAATTGAGAAGTATTTACATCATAATTTATCGAGGCAACAAATTTATTGAGGTGGATTCCTAATTGAAGTAAAATAGCATCTTTATTTCTAAAATAGAGGCCTAATAGTAATTCTTTATTTATTATGTTTTGCAATAAATTTAAGTTACATTTTGTGCCAATTAATAATTCTTTATACGGAAATTGATGTGTGAAATTAATAGATGGATAGAGTGTGATGGAATTATTAATTATCCATTTAACTTGCATAGAATAGTTATATCTTCTAAATCTTGGAACAATTAGACCATAAAAACCTTGATTAGGTTGGTTTAGATTAAATATGGATGAACCAATAGTTAGCATTATATTTTTAGTGATTATTTTTGAGAATAAACAACCTATTCCAATAGTTAAATTTGATTTTTGTTGTGTAATAAATTTTTCATTTGAAGGAATGTAGTTTGAATATATAAATCCATCGTACTGATTATCAAACATATAATTTGAGAAGTTCATTTGATTATTTTTATATCCTATATCCATCCCAGCTCGAATGTTGTAAGCTTTTTTTTTAGATTCTTTAAACAGATAACTGGCATTTATTTTTCCTTCAATTGTTCTGAATATACCATCGCCAGTAACATCATGAATGATACTTCCTCCATAGCCAAGTTTACGATTGTATTTGTTAATCAAATCAAAAGTAAGTAATTGTGTTTGGTATGGTTTAGTAACGCTTCGCCACTGATCTCTAGTACTTGCAGTTATTCTAAAATCTTCTTCTATATTACCAGTATTTGCAGGGTTTTGGTAAAGTGCGTTTTCGTTCGTTAATGACCAATGCATATCTTGTGCATTTCCAAATTTTGAAAATAGTAGTAGTAGTATACCTATGTAAAGTTGTATTTTCACTTATTTATTTCTTGATTAAAGATACTTATTTTGTTTGTTTTGATTTGTTGCATTTTGATTCATTCTTAATAGCATATCTTTTTTTACTAAATCAAATCCTTTTTTTTAATTTTAAATCACTGTTTATTAGTTATTTAAATCATGTTGAAAACTTGTTGATTAATCCATTTTTTCGAATTCGTTTCATCAATTTTTTTAATGTAATTTTGCAATTATTAGTTTTTAGCTATCTATAGTAGGATGATAAGATCATTTTTAAAACGTAAATTGACTGACAATCAGTTAGCAAATATTTTTGTTAACGGGTTATTGGAAGTGATTGATAATGGTTTTAAAGATGTTGCATCATTAATCAATGAAGATCCAGCTTTTGATATAACACCAGAGATTTCACCAGATGCAAATTCTGAATTCACATTAATTGTTATCGTTGGAAATTTAGTTACACTTGAATCTAGTTTTGAGTCAGATCAGGCATATAGAGTTGAACAGTTGATTTATAAAAAATTTGCAACTATTTTTTCTATGTCTGAAACAGCATTTGAGAATTTGATTAAGGACTACAAAAATTTTATTTCTCGGGTCAATCATCCATCAAAAAATATGCTTTATGGAATGTCTAAGGCAATTTTCCATAAGTATAATCTGAATGATTTTCAGGAGGATTATTTCAAACGAATGCAAGCTCCTAATCCATTATTCCTTAAGAGAATGGATGAAGTTATGAGTAACTTCATTTGGGATTGGGACGTGTTTTTTAAAAAATATAAATTGTAATTTCTATTATTACTTTTTCATATCTAAGTAAACAACTTTTTTTGTCTCAAAAAATTCATAATCAAAGAAATTAGTGATGTTAGTATAAATTGGTTTTTCCCTAATATTCTTCATTTCTTCTGTCAAATCTCCGCCTTTAAGGTATAATATACCATTTCTCAGTTCGTTTTTATTTTCTGTTAAAAATTTTCCTTTCACCCATTTTAGAAACTCGGGCATTGCAGTTACTGCTCTACTTATGATAAAATCAAATTGTTCATTGATATTTTCTGCTCTAGTATGAAAAGTTGATATATTGTTTATTTCTAAAGCATCACAAACTTCGTTTACAACTTTAATTTTTTTCCCAATCGAGTCTACTAAAACAAATTGACATTCAGGAAATAAAATTGCTAAAGGTACTCCAGGAAATCCTCCACCTGTCCCAATGTCTAAAATACGTGAACCATCTTTAAAGGCCAAAACTTTGGCAATAGCAAGTGAGTGCAGTACATGTCTTTCATAAAAATGTTCAATATCTTTTCTAGATATAACATTAATTTGTTCGTTCCAATAAATGTAAAGTTGAGCTAATTTTGAAAATTTATTTTTTTGATTATCAGAAAGTTCAGGGAAATGTTTAAAGATTAATTCGACATTAGTCATTTTAAATGGAATAAATTTGTTTAACTTCTTTACTATATTTTGCTAATATTATTTTGCGTTTTAATTTCAACGTAGGCGTTAATTCACCTTCTTCCACTGTAAATTCATGGTCTAATAAACTATACCTTTTAATCTGTTCATATCCTCCATAATTTTGATTGTAACTGTTGACTTCTTGCTGTATTCTATCTTGGATTTCTTTGTGGTTTATTAACCCAAAATTTGAGTCATCTTCTATGTTTATCTTTTTATTGTGTACCCACTCTCTAATGTAATTAAAATTGGGGACGATTAAAGCGCCTGGAAATTTCTCACCTTCACCTATGACCATAATCTGCTCAATAAAACGAGATTCTTTAAATTTATTTTCCATGGCTTGAGGTATAATGTATTTTCCTCCAGATGTTTTAAAAATTTCTTTTTTACGGTCCGTAATTTTTAAGAATTTACCTTCGATAAATGTACCAATATCACCGGTGTGAAACCATCCCTCAGAATCAATGTCTTCAGCAGTTTTTTCAGGTAAATTATAATATCCCATCATAACATTCGGTCCTTTAACTAAGATTTCTCCATCTTCAGCAATTTTAACTTTTACATCATGAATTAGCGTTCCAACCGTTCCGATTCTAATACCATTTTTTAAGCAATTTACAGATATAACTGGGGATGTTTCAGTTAAACCATACCCTTCTAAAATCGGGATATCTGCAGCTAAAAACATTTTAGCTAACTTTGGTTGTAAGGCTGCACTACCAGAAACAATCGCTTTAGTGTTTCCGCCTAATGCTTCTTGCCATTTAGAAAAAATTAATTTGCGAGCAATTGCTAATTGTATATTAAACCAAAAAGAACGGTGGATAACATCATATTGTTCTCCTAAATTAACAGCCCAAAAAAATAATTTTCGTTTAATCCCTCTAAGTTCTTCTCCTTTAGAAATTATTTTGTCGAACACTTTTTCAATTAAACGAGGCACTGCTGTAAACATGTGAGGTTTCACTTCTCTTATGTTATCACCAATTGTATCTAATGATTCTGCAAAAAATATCGAACAACCCATGTACATGTATAAATAATGTAACATGCGTTCATAAACATGACAAACAGGAAGGAAGGTAAGAACTTTGGAATTTTCATCACAAGGCATTCTATCTATACAAGCCAATACATTTGATAAAATATTATTATGTGATAACATTACCCCTTTTGGATTTCCAGTGGTGCCTGAAGTATAAATTATGGTCGCTAAATCAGAATTTTGAATTTTTTCTTTTCTTAACAATACCTCTTCATCACTAATTGTAGATGCATAGGTATGAATTTCAGTCCAATGTGGTATTGCATCAGATTTAGTGAAACTATATAAAAATTCTAAATTAGGAGTTGCAGTCTTTAATTGATTTATTTTACCATATAAAGTGGAGTCCCCAACCACACACAGTTTTAGTTGTGAATCATTAAAAATATAAACATAATCTTCTGAAGAGATATTAGGATAGATAGGGACAACAATCGCACCAATTTCTAATGCAGCAATATCTAAAACATTCCATTCATATCGATTTGTTGATATAATGCCTATTTTATCTCCTGGATTTATTCCTAAACTAATTAATCCTTTGGCTGTTATTTTAACCAAATTAATAAAATCAGTTGTAGAAATCGGTGTCCAACTACCATTCGTTTTAGTGGAAAACATATCACTTTTTGGATAGGTATTCAATTGATGGTAAGGAATATCGAATAATCGTTTCATAGCTTTATAATTATCATAACATAATAAATATAATTATTTAATTGTTAATCATTGTTATTCCATGCTATATATTTGTTTTCCTTTCCAATAACAACTTTGTGCATAGGTATACGTATTTTCATTTTGCAAATTAATTGGTGCTGCTAAAATTGTAAAGTTTGCATTTTTGCCTTTTTCAAGTGTACCATTTGTTTTTTCTGAAAAAGATAAATATTGCGCCCAATTTGTTATTGATTTTAGAGTACTAAAGAATTCTAATTGATTTAATTTCGAATAATTAGATACATTTTCGAGTAATTTATTTGAAGAATAATTTGTACCGAAGATATAAATAGGAAAAGTTAGTTTATTGGTTGAATTAACACACAAGAATATATTGTTTGTCTCCAGTAGATGTATCATTTTTGCGTCTATTTGTTTGATGTTGAATACAAACCATCTGTGATCTAAGGTATGATTTTGCAGTGATTGGATAATTAATGGTAAATGCTTTTGTCCATGAGTACAATTTAATCCAATTTGTAAGGATTTACTTTTTGAAATGGAACACGCCTCCAAAACTGTGGATTCGTTTTCATTTGCAATGGTGAATCCAGCTACTACTAAATTGCTGTTTTTTCTTCTTTTTTTTAGCATTCTAATGTATGTTAAATTTTGCTTAGAAGGAGTTAAATATACATGCCAAACAATTTCCATTTTTGAAGCAAATTTTTCCAGTTCAATTAATTTTTTATTGGAAATCCCATGCACAAAAACCTCTAAAATACCTTGTTCTAATTCTTGTGTTTCAATTTCTTCTAAAAAAACAGAATTCCATTGTTTATTAGTGTCAATATGTAAATCTCCATCTGAGAAAACAGGAAACACCTCTCTTCCTTCAAGATCAAAAGTCTCTTCCGAACGGTATTTGTTGAGGATTTGTCGTTCAGGACCAATTTCAATTATTTTTCCATTTTTAATTGCCATAGCCTCTCCTGTTTGATTTTTTTCATCTAAACATATGATCGACGCATTGTGAAATAGTTGGTCTACTTTTTCTCCTTTCATACAGCCAGATAATAGGATAAAAAGAAAAATGAATAAATGGATAGTGCTAATCGTTTTCATTTAGGTTTTTTTAATCGTTTTTTTGATTTTATCAAAGTCAATACAAAGTAATAGAATACTAAAAGTAAATGGTAAAAATGGTATTTTATATCGAACGATTGCGCCTAGTACAGGGACAGTCCAACCAATTAGTACAGACAAAAGTATACTAAAGTATAATCCAAAATAGATAAAAGGCAATTGGTTTTTTGTTGGTTTTTTGAAAAATACAATTACTAAAAGTGATAGAGTAATTATACCTAAATTTTCAATCGCTGAAAAAGCAAAAAATAGATTTTTTATTTCAAAGATAGTTGGCCTAAACAAACCATTAAAAAATGCTTCAGGTAGTGATTTTATAAATGACCAAATAGAATTGTCTAGTGCCTTTAATTGTATAGTGCTACCAGCTTTTGTATAGTTAGCAACATTAATAAAATCTTTTTGTTTATAGGTTAAATCAGAAATAAAATTTAAGTGAGAATTAATTTTACCAGCAATAAAAGCAAAAAGTATAAGTAAAGCATTAATAGTAAGAAAAATCACACCTGTTTGTTTTGGTTTTAAATAGCGTATTACTAACCAAGCAAGTATACTTGGGATAAATAAGATCAATACGTATGTTTTTGTGACAGCTAAAAGACTTATAGAAATAGAAATTGCAATTAAAAAAAATAATTTATTTCTATTTTCCATCAGTTTTGTGAAAGAATAAAAAAACGTTCCTATCCCACATAATAAAATACTTTCCTTTAAAACTCCAGAACCCCAAAAAAGTACTGAAGGAATAAGAAAACAGGCGATAATCAATTCCGTTTTACGATTGCTAAAATTTTGATTATATACGCGATAGACACAGGTTAATCCTATAAATGAGAACATGCATAATACTAAAGTGTGAATGTGATAATATCCAAATGAAAACAGATAAATAACAGCATTAAACCTAATTACAGTTCGGTTATCATTGAATACAGAGCTTGAAAATGGTTTGAACCAGTAGTTTGTTTTAGTTAATAAAGCGTGAATTTCTTGAGTTTCATTTTGAATTCCTAAAATTATTTTCCAAAATTGAATAGGAGAATTTTTGTAGACTGTTTCGTAAAGATATTTAGCATCATCGAAGTATTTGAATATATCAGCCGTCGAACGATCTGTATAGTAGTAAGAATAAACATAGAAAATAATTAATCCAAAAATAAATTTAAGACTAAATAATAAACAAAGTGTTTGGAACTTAATTCCTGAATTTTTAAAAAAAGACCATTTCTTAAGTATCACTAATAGAATGAAATAATAAAAAGAGGTACATAAAAGTTCTAGAAAAAATTGCATTTTAGTTTTTACAAATTAGTTTACTTTTAATTTTTTAATCCAAAAGAAAAATTTAGTGTTATCTATCAAGCTGAATAAACTAAAATATAGTAGAGGCAATAATGGCGCTTTATAACGCACTAAATTACCGAGTACAGGAACAAGTAATCCTAAAAAAATAAAAGTGATAACAATTAGACTACCAAAGAAAAAAACAAGTAATTGTTGATCCCTACTTAATTTTCTAGGAAAAATAAATATTCCTAGAATCAAAAGTATGCAAAAGCTGTTTTCTATTGCTGGTGCAATAAATTGAAAAGACTTAATTTCAAATAAATGTGGTCTAGCAAATCCATTACTAATACCAAATGGAATACATGAAAAGAAATTTAAAAGCTGACCGTCCATTTTTTTTGTATAAATTAAGCTTTTTGCTTTTGCTAGTCTCGCTTCATGTTTATAATCTGCTTGTTTAAATCTTAACATCTCTAGTATGTTATAATTATTGCCAAGTACATTCTGTTCATAGGATAAATGGTTCACTCTTTTATATTCTTTTCTTTTTTCTGCTTCAGTTTTGTTTTTAAAATTATAAACTACTGGATTGTGTGTGTAACTCCAAGTAATAAAAAAAACAACAATAATCGCATAAGTTGTTAGGAAATAACTTTTAATTGTTTTAGAATTTGAACATTGTAAAAGGAAAAAACAGCATATGGATGGTAATATAAATCCAAAAATATACGTTTTAGAAATCGCAAGTAATAAAAGACTTACAAGGAGACCCATCACCAAATAAACGTTTGTTTTATGTAATAACGAAGTGATAAAATATACTACCACAGAAATCGCACAAAGAATTATAGTTTCTTTGAGTAATCCAGATGTCCATAGTGCTATTGAGGGTGAAATAAATAGGATAACAAAATAGAGCTTTTTCCATTCCAAATAAGGGGATAGTTTTTTGTAAATGATGATAGTTGCAACAAATGATGCTAAGCTCATATATAAATTCGCAAGTAATAAGTTGTTATTTGAAATTAAATTTAAGCAACTAGATACTAGTATAATTGTTTGATTGTCATTGTAAAAACCATAAGAATTGGGCTTTGTCCAAAATTTAAGATTCTCAAATAATTCTATATTTTCACGATTGTCTAATTTTTGACCTTTAACTACTGAAAAAAAATCAACAGGATTATTTTTGAAAATTTTTGCTAATTGTTTTCCATCTAGAAAATATTTATAGATATCATTAACGGATTTTTCTGTATAAAAATAGGTGAAAATGTACCATAGAAAAACTGCGGATAATACCTTAAAAATAAATACATAGGTTACCTGTGTTTTAGAAATAGGATCTAAATTAAAATGTTTATTTTTCAATGTAAGAAACAAACAAAAGACTGCAACTAAAATAAAAGTTAAGTATTCCAAAAACTCGTTTTTTTTCAAAGTTAGAAAGAACTTTTTATTTCGCTATTTTTTAATAACTCTGTGTATATTTTTACGAAATCGTGGTGCCATTAAAACACTATATGTGTATTTTTGTTATTCTTAAAAACATAAGCATGGAAAGTACTTTACATCAAGAAGCAACAGTAGAGCAAGCGATTGAACTTGGATTACGCGCCGATGAATTTGAAATGATTAAAGAAATTCTTGGAAGAACTCCAAATTTCACAGAAACAAGTGTGTATTCAGTAATGTGGTCAGAACACTGTTCGTATAAAAATTCTATTTATTGGTTGAAACAATTACCGAAAGATGGACCTCATATGTTGGTTAAAGCAGGAGAAGAGAATGCTGGACTTGTAGATCTTGGTGATGGAATTGGATGTGTTTTTAAAATAGAATCTCATAATCACCCTAGTGCGCTTGAGCCTTATCAAGGTGCAGCAACAGGAGTTGGAGGTATTAACCGAGATATTTTTACGATGGGTGCACGACCAATTGCACAATTAAATTCTTTGCGTTTTGGTGATATTGATTCTGATAGAACAAAATGGTTAGTTAAAGGTGTTGTAAAAGGAATTGGCGATTATGGAAATTCATTTGGTATACCGATTGTTGGTGGTGAAGTATTCTTTGATAGTTCATACAATCAAAATCCTTTAGTGAATGCATTTTCTGCAGGTTTAATTGATACAAAAAAAGTAATTTCTGCTAAAGCAAAAGGTCCAGGTAATCCTGTTTACATTGTTGGTTCCGCAACAGGTAAAGATGGAATTGCTGGTGCTGCATTTGCTTCTAAAGATATTACAGAAGATTCCGCTTCTGATTTGCCTTCTGTGCAAGTTGGTGACCCTTTCCAAGAAAAATTATTGTTAGAAGCTACCATGGAATTGGCTGAAACAAATGCAATTGTTGGAATGCAAGATATGGGTGCTGCAGGAATCACATGTTCTACGTGTGAAATGAGTGCAGGAGGTGGAGTTGGTATGGACATCTATCTTGATAAAGTTCCTACAAGGCAAGAAAATATGTTGCCTTACGAGATTTTGTTGTCTGAGTCTCAAGAAAGAATGCTTGTAGTAGTTAAAAAAGGAGAGGAAGCTGTCGTTAAATCAATTTTTGATAAATGGGATTTACATGCAGAAGAAATTGGTGTAGTTACTGATACTGGCCGAGTAAGGTATCATATGCATGGTGAGATTGTTGGTGATGTACCTGCTGAATCGTTAGTATTAGGTGGAGGGGCACCTCAAAATCAACGAGAATACTCTGAACCGGCTTATTATCAAGAGTATAAAAAGTTTGATATTACAAACGTACCTCAACCAGAAGATTTAAAAGAGGTAGCTATGTTTTTATTACAACATCCTAACATCGCTTCTAAACGCTGGGTTTATGAACAGTATGATTCAATGGTTGGCACTAAGAATATGGTAACCAATCAACCTTCCGATGCTGGAGTTGTAAATATCAAAGGTACAAACAAAGCCTTGGCTATGACTGTTGATTGTAATTCACGTTATGTAAATGCCGACCCTGAAGTTGGTACAATGATAGCAGTATCTGAAGCTGCTCGAAATATTACATGTGCGGGAGGTGAACCAAGTGCAATCACTAATTGTTTAAATTTTGGAAATCCATACAATCCTGAGTCTTATTGGCAATTCGTAGGTGCAATTAAAGGTATGTCCGCTGCTTGTTTGAAATTTCAAACTCCAGTAACTGGTGGTAATGTTTCTTTTTACAATCAATCTGTTATCGGTGGTGTGGAAGTTCCTGTTTTTCCAACACCTACTATTGGAATGATTGGTGTACTTGCAGATAAGTCTAATCTAATGACTTTAGATTTCAAACAAAAAGGGGATTTAATTTTTATTTTAGGAGATACAGTGGAAGATATTGCTTCTTCTGAATACTTAGCTTCATACCATAAAATACAGGCTTCTCCAGCTCCTTATTTTGATTTAGAAAAAGAATATGCTTTACATCAATCAATTAAAGGATTGATTAATAATAAACTGGTAAATGCAGTCCACGATTGTTCTGACGGGGGACTTTTTGTAACATTAGCTGAAATGTCGTTCCCAAGAGGTTTAGGCTTTGATATCGTTACAGATTCAGAGATTAGAGAAGACGCATTCTTATTTGGCGAATCTCAAGGTAGGGCAGTGGTTGCTTTGTCTGAAGATCAAGAAGAAGCGTTTATTGAATTTATGCTTTCAACAGGTGTTAATTTTACTTTATTGGGTCACGTAACGAAAGGTAAATTTGTTATCGATGATGAACATTATGGTTTTTGTCATGAAGCAAAGGATATTTTTGACAATGCTTTAGCTATGAAATTAGAAAATTAATTTTCTCGATTAGTTTATTTAGGTCGTATCTATTGGTACGACCTTTTTTATGCGATAATAATTTCTTTTAATTCTAATAATTCATTAACTTTTTCAGGCTTACCTAATGATTGATAGGAACTTATTAGATTAATAATAATTCGTTGAACAATCGTTGTGTGACTGCAAGGTTCAAAAAATCCTTTTTCTTCGGGAAGTTTAAGGTCTGCTAAAAATTTTCGAATATCATTTTCGTATAAAATACTTCCTTCTGAAAAAGCGTTTATGTAAAAAAATACACCTGAATTACTTTGATTACCAAGTAATTTATTTACCTGATTTTCATCCATATATGCAAGTATAAAATGATTCGGTAAATTAACGCCAAAGATAGGTATGTCCAGACTTTGGGCAATGGTACTATACAATATACTTAAACTTAATGGATTCCCATGTTTTGTTTCTAAAACCGTATTAATAAATGAGTTTGTAGGTGAATGATAGTTTTTATTGTCTCCTTTGAATAAGTTTCGGGAATAAAAGACTTTATTGATTATTTTAACTTTTTCAAATGCAGTTTGATTTTCATTTATTTCAATCCAAATATCTTGTTTTATCTCATTAATTTTTTTTTGGATAGCATGTTTATCAATACCAGGATATTGCCATTTGCTAATAATTGTCCAAGCTTCTATCAAATCAAAATTTCTTGAATTTTTCCATTCTTGAAGTTCTCTTTTGATTGAGATAAACTGAATTTCATGAATTATTTGTTCAATTTTTAATTGATGTAAAACACTCATTTCATGGTTTTCCCATGCATTTTCTAAATACGGAATCGCAGCATCACCGTAAGAAATTAGTTTATTTTTAACGTGTAAAATTATTTCTTCATCTGGATCGTCTAGAAGATTAATTAAAGCATTTATAGAATTAATGTGTAACATATCTACAAAAGTACATGCTTTATATTTCCTATTTATAAGTAATAGAGATACTTATAAAATGAATGTTGTTAATTGAAACTTAAAGTAATGATTCAATGATTTTATCCATGCTGTATCCTTCTGCTTCAGCACGATAATTTCTTACTAGACGATGACGTAATATAGGTTTAGCAACCGCTTTAACATCCTCTATATCTGGTGAAAGTTTACCTTTAATTAGTGCATGACATTTTGCACCAATGATTAGAAATTGCGAAGCTCTTGGTCCTGCACCCCATGAAATATAATCATTCGAAATTGATGTGCTATAATGGTTGTTTTTTCTAGTTTTAGAAACTAATTGGACTGCATATTCCAATACATTATCAGCAACTGGAATTTTACGAACTAAATTTTGATATGTTATTATTTGTTCTCCATCTAACACTTGATTAACATGTAAAGCGTTGTCCTCTGTAGTTGCTCTAACAATGGCTAATTCTTCCAAATAACTTGGATAATCCACCCATATGTTAAACATAAAACGATCTAATTGTGCTTCTGGTAGGGGATAAGTTCCCTCTTGTTCAATTGGATTTTGAGTTGCTAGTACAAAAAATGGATCTGGTAATTTATGCGTAATACCTGCTACTGTTACCGACTTTTCTTGCATCGCTTCAAGTAAAGCAGCTTGTGTTTTTGGTGGCGTACGATTAATTTCATCCGCAAGAACAATATTACTGAATAATGGACCTTTAATGAATCTAAAGGTTTTTGTTTCATCTATTATTTCAGAACCAATTATGTCAGATGGCATTAAATCTGGTGTAAATTGAATACGATTAAATGCAAGACCAAGGGATTGAGCAATTGTATTTACTAATAATGTTTTTGCTAAACCTGGAACTCCTATTAACAGAGCATGACTTCTAGAAAATATCGAAATGAGAACTTGATCAACAACATCATCTTGTCCAACAATAATTTTGTGTATTTCATTTTTTAATCGATGGTAATCGTCGATAAATTTTTTTGCTAATTCAACATCCCCCATAATCTGATCTTAATTAGTTTGCCATGAATATTTAAAGTTGCAATTTTTATAGTCACTATCTATTCTAATAAAAGCATTTCCAATTTTATTTTTAATCCAATTAGATAGGATTTTTTCTTTCTTTTCGTTTTCTGTAGCTCTTTGAATTAATGTGTAATCTTGTTCTAAATTGGCTTTATGTGGTCCAACGCGATTCATTAATCTGACAATTCTTATTCCTTGTTTTTTTTCATTAAAATCAAAATACAAACTTGGAGAGGTTAAATCCCCTGTGTTTAAAGCGTTTGTTAAGATAAAAATCTGTTGATCTATTTGATTTAAGTCTTCCATGCTCCAACCCTGCTCACCTGTGATTGGGTTAGTTATGATTCCTTTATTATGTCTCGTGTTATTATCTGTTGAATATTGAATAACAGCTTGTTCCCAAGTGATTTGATTTTGTTTTAACTTAGCATAGCATTCTTCCAATTTATTACTAGCATCTGTAAGACTTTGTCTATTAAACTCGGGAACTAATAATATATGTCTACATGTATAGTCATCACCTTTTCTTTCTATAAGTTGAACAATATGATAACCATAATCTGTTTCAAATACATTGCTTATTTCTCCTGGTTTTAATGAAAATACAGCAGCTTCAAATGGCGGTACCATCATTCCTCTAGAAGCGGTTAATTGACCGCCTTGCATTGCACTTCCAGGGTCTTGCGAATGAATTCTCGCTTGAGTTTCAAAGCTTTTTCCTTTGACAATGTCCTCCCGTATCTCTTTCAGTTTATTGATAGTAGTTTGTCTATCTTCTTGGGTAATTTTGGGAAATACTACAATCTGTTGTATGCTAATTTTTGCATTTATAAATGGTATACTATCTGAAGGTAAATTTTTGTAGTATTCTTCTATTTCTTTTGGAGTAATGGATGTCGTACTTACAATTTGTCTTTGCATTTCCTCAGTCATTAATCTTTTTTTGATTAATGGACGAAATTCATTTTTAATTTGTGTAACAGTCTTATTATAAAATTCTTCCATTTTTTGACGACCACCAATTTGTTGTTCTATGACCCGGATTCGATTTTCCATTTCACCATCCACCTGTGCGTCAGATATTTTGATACTATCTAATTCTGCTTGATTTAAAAATAAATTCTGCATCAATAATTTTTCTAAGATTTCGCAGTCTTGAATTGGATTTGTTTTTTTTAAACTGTCGATTTCTTCGTTTTTTTGAGATTCTATATCCGATTTTAAAATTACATTTTCCCCAATTTGAGCAACGATTTTATCTATAATTAATCGATTTTGTTGAGCAAAAGAGAAAGAGGTGATAAAGAATAACAAAAAGGTAAATTTCATATGGTTAGATCAAAGAATTAATGTGTATCTAAAGAATAAATAATTTTATCATTTATCTTGAATGTATATTTTTTTGCTAATTCGTTTAACCATTCTTGCTCTAAATAATTTTGATAATCGGATGTGATCAATCCTTTTGCATCAGAAAGTAATTTTGGCCCTGCTGGAATTAATTCATTCACTTTTATAACATAATATTTTCCGCCATATTCATATGCTGGGTTGGTACCTTTTTTAAAAACTCTTCCTTTAAGGAAAGCAGTTTCATTTATTTCATATTTATTCGTTTTAACCTTTAGATTTAGTTCGGATTTTGCATTTAATTTTTCAAGTACATGTTTAGAAGTAATCGTGTCCGATTTTAACATTTTTAAAACTTGGTTTGCAATATTCTTGTCTAAACATTCATAGACCATAGCATCAATACGATCTTTCCATTGATAGTTTAACTTATGATTTTCATAATAATTTTTAAGACCAATAGTATCTTTATTCGCTTTATTCCATACCTTGTCGGTCATTATTTCATACAACAAAACTCCATCGTGATATTCTTGCATTAGAGCTTTGAATTCTGGGTATTTTAATTCAAGTTGAGAATCCTCATATTTTAATATTTCTTGAGATACCCAAGCAGTGTATTGATTGTTTATCAATGTTTTTATGTCTGTTTTGGGAACTCTGTAGTTGGAGATGATATAATTTGCAAATTGTTTTTGTGTGTAAGGTTTCCCTTTTAAAATAAATAGTATATCGTCTTTTTTAAGCTTAATAGCTGTCCATTTACCTAAATAATATGAAGAATCGATATGCTTTAAAAACCATTTTAAGCCCTTTTTACTTACATCTTGATAATTGTATTCTACTTTTAGTTTATTTATAAGAACGGTCTGTGTTTGCTTTGATCTGTCATCTTTGTTCACTTTAGATTGAAGTTCTTTCTTCATACTTTCAAAAGATGCTAATGGACTTAATTCAAGTCTTTTAATAATATGGAAACCAAAATCAGTTTGTATTGGTAATGAATAATCACCATTTTTAGAAAGTTGAAATGCAGCTTCCTCGAATTCTGGAACCATTCTGGTTGTAGTCCCACTTCCAAATTCGGGTAATTTACCACCTTTTTCACTTGACCCAGGATCATCAGAGAAATTTGCTGCTAATTCTTCAAAATTCACTCCAGCTTGCAGTTTAGAATATATCTCGTCTATTTTCTTTTTTGAAGCTTCGAGTTCAGATTTATCTCCATTTCGTTTCACAGCAACCATAATATGAGCGGTTTTCATAATTCCTCTAGCTGCACGAATGTCTGCTACATTTAATACGTGATATCCAAAACGGGTACGAACTATCGCAGAAAGTTGACCTACTTGTGTTCTATATGCTGCTTCTTCAAACGGGAAAACCATTTGAAAAGCAGTAAAATATCCTAAATCTCCGCCGTTCGATACAGCAGATGGATCTTCGGAAACTTCTTTTGCTACTTTCGCAAAATCTTCACCATTTTCTATTCGTTTTTTTATACTAGAAATTTTTGAAAATGCTTTTAATGTGTCTTCTGGACTAGCATTTTGATCTAAACGAATTAAAATATGAGAGGCTTTAACCTCTTTTTGTAGTCTGTTATATGCTTCCTCTATTACTTTAGAATTTTCTTTTTTATCAATTAAATAAGGAGTAGATAAGCTTTTTCTATATCCTAATAATTCTTTCTTTAGTTTGGGTAAGGTATCATACCCTTGGGCTTCAGCTTCTAAAACTTTGAGTTTAAATTTTTTGTATAATTCCAAATATTCATCAATTGATTTTTTGTCAAACTTTGGGTTTTGGTTATTTTTTAGATAAATCTGAAGAAATTCATTTTTAGAAATTTTTTTGTCATTTACCTCGATTACAAAATCTTGATCTTGTGCTTGTATTATGAGATGAGCAAGACAAGAAATGAATAATAGGATTATTTTTTTCATGTTATCTGATACTATAATTAGGAGCTTCTCTTGTTATTGTGATATCGTGCGGATGAGATTCTTTCATTCCTGCATTAGTAATTCTGACAAATTCAGCACCTTTTAAACGATCAATTGTTGGTGCGCCACAATATCCCATTCCTGATCGAAGTCCACCTGCTATTTGATAAATTACTTCCACCAAATTTCCTTTGTAAGGAACTCTACCGGAAATACCTTCAGGTACTAACTTTTTAACATCATCCTCTGCATCTTGAAAATATCTATCTTTTGAACCTTTTTGCATTGCTTCAAGAGATCCCATACCTCTATATGACTTAAATTTTCTTCCTTCATAGATAATTGTGTCACCTGGTGATTCTTCCACTCCTGCAAACATAGATCCAACCATAACTGTATCTGCACCGGCAGCAATTGCTTTAACAATATCACCTGTATATCTAATTCCCCCATCTGCAATCACAGGAATTCCAGTTCCTTCTAATGCTAAAGCAACTTCATTTACAGCTGTTAATTGAGGTACACCTACACCAGCAATTATTCTAGTAGTACAAATAGACCCAGGACCAATACCTACTTTCACAGCGTCAGCTCCTGCTTCTACCAAATACTTTGCTGCTTCAGGTGTAGCAATATTACCTACAACTACTTGTAGTTGTTTGTATTTATTTTTAACTTCTTTTAGTTTTCCTACTACACCTTCAGTATGTCCATGTGCAGTATCAATAACGATAGCATCAACTCCAGCTTCTACTAATGCATCTACTCGTTCAAGAGTATCGTTTGTAACTCCTACTGCAGCTGCAACTCGAAGTCTTCCAAAGCTATCTTTACATGAGTTTGGATATTGTTTTACTTTTATTATATCACGGTAGGTAATCAAACCAATTAATTTATTGTTTGAATCTACGACTGGTAATTTTTCAATTTTATTGGCTTGTAAAATACCTTCAGCAGTTGTCAAATCAGTATTTTCATTCGCTGTAACAATATTCGCTGAAGTCATTACTTCTTTAATAGGTCTATCGTTAATTTTTTCAAATCGTAGGTCCCTATTTGTTACAATACCTTTTAATTTTTTAGCGTCATCTACAACCGGAATACCTCCGATTTTATTTTCTTTCATTAAAACTAGAGCATCTCCTACAGTGGCTTTTTCTGAAAGAGTAACGGGGTCTAAAATCATTCCGCTCTCAGATCGTTTAACTTTGCGAACTTCCAATGCTTGTTCGGAGATAGTCATGTTTTTATGAATAACTCCTATACCACCTTGTTGTGCAATTGCAATAGCTAGTTGAGATTCTGTAACGGTATCCATTGCCGCTGAAATTATAGGAGTATTCAAATCGATATTCCTAGTAAATCTTGTTTTAAGAGAAACATCTTTAGGCAATACTTGGGAAAATGCTGGCACTAGCAAAACGTCATCGAAAGTTAACCCTTCTCGAACTTTATTGAGGTTGGATAAAGACATAGAACCTATATATTAAATAAAATTCCTGCAAATTTATTAATAATTCTCATCAATTATTGATTTTAACAATTATTAAAAAAAAAACAATGTAATATTGTAGTGTTAACGAATTGTTATAGTGTAATGAGATTATTTATTGTTTTTATTTTTTTTACAACTAGTACTATTTTTAGTCAAGAAAATAATCCTATTCTTATACAGTTGTCTGGTGTAATAGTTTCTTCAGATAGTTTAGAAAACCTACCGTTTACAACAATTTTTCACAAAAACACCAAGCGTGGAACTGTATCAGATTATTATGGTTATTTCTCTATTGTTGTATTACCAGGAGATACGCTTTTATTTAAAAATTATGGATACAAAACATCTTCGTACATTGTACCTGATACTTTAAAAGAAGATAGGTATTCTATTATTCATGTCTTACAAGCAGAATACAAAGAGTTGCCAGCAGCTATTATTTATCCATGGCCTTCTAGAGAAGCATTTGCAAAAGCTTTTTTAGAGATGCATCCTTATGATGATGCGCTTCGGCGCGCCCAAAAACAATTGTCTGGCGCAAATTTAGCGTTTATAGCTGCAAGTGTTTCAACTGATCCAGGTTTAACTTATTCTTGGCAACAAAATCAACAATACACTAAAATTTATACAATGGGACAAAGTCCGGTGAATAATTTATTTAATCCAGCTTCTTGGAATGCATTTATAAATTCTTGGAAAGCTGGAAAATTAGGAATAGAGTAGCTTATTTAGCTTCTGTTCCCTCTTTTTCCTTCCTTTTTTTTCGTTTTGGTTTTTCTTCTTCAAGTTGAATATCGTCATCTTCGGATTTTGGTTCTTCCTTTTTGATTTCAGGAAAAGTTCTGATTTCTTTACCCTTCTCGTTAAATTCATGTTCTTCCATTAAAGTTCCTTTTTTATAAAGGGAACGGATCTTTAATTTTCGATTTGGAAAATATTCTTCAAACCATCCATCTTTTATTCCTTTTTTGTAATTTTCTAGTGTTTGAACAAAACCCTGGTAGTAATAGGAAGTAAAAGGACCATTTTTGATATCATTCAACCAATATTCAGTTTTTAGTAACGTTCCGTCGTCATAATAATAGGTTAACATTCCATCTTTTTTGCCGTTTTTATAACTTAATTTTTCGGTGATTTTACCTTCCTTATTATAACTTACAAAATTCCCATCTATATTTCCCTTAGTGTAGTGAATAGATCTTTTTATTTTACCATTCGTATAAAAAATTCTTTTCTCTCCATTTAGTTGATCATAGGCATAATTTTCTATTAATGTTGAATCTCCTTTTGGGTTAAAATAAACAAATTTCCCATGTTTTTGACCAACTAAATAATTCATTTCCCATGCTAGAATGTTTGTACTATCGTAGAAGTAAGTCCATTTTCCATTCTCAAATCCTTCTACGTGTGTTCTTACGACCATTGGGCAACCAGAAATATATTTTGTTGTATCTGTTCCGTTTTCTTTTCCATTTAAAAAAGTAATGAATCTCTCGCGCATGCCATTTTCATAGCATGTTTCACATTTTCCAGTATAAGGCTTCCCTCCAGATGCAGACACAAAGGTTTTGCTTCTTTCATCAAATTCAATTTTAGCATTACAATCTACTACTCCAGGTGTTTTTCCACATTGCCATTCAATGTATTTTTGGCCATTTTTAATTTGACCTTCATAACATTTCTTAACGCCTTTTTCGTTTTGGCCAAAAAAGAAGCTGTAACTAATTAATAATAATAAACTTGCAATTAACTTCATTTTTTATCAAGGGATGAAAATTCGGAATTGTTGCTAATAAATTCTGGTACAATTTCCTTCATTCGTTTAACTATATTTTGATTGTTTTGAGAATCATATAGACTAATTAATTCTTCAATTTTTTCTTTAATATTTTCATCGGAAGACCTTACTTTTGCTATCAATATTTTGGGATGATGCGTTGGAATAGTATTTTCGTCTTTGGCGAGTAATTCTTCGTATAATTTTTCTCCAGGTCTTAATCCAGTAACTTTAATTTCAATATCTTTTCCTTCAATTAATCCTGAAAGTTTTATCATTTTTTTTGCTAAATCTATAATTTTCACAGACTCTCCCATGTCGAACACAAAAATCTCGCCACCATTTCCCATAGTACAGGCTTCCAAAACTAATTGACATGCCTCGGGTATGGTCATAAAGAATCTAGTTACTCGTCTATCCGTAATAGTGATTGGTCCTCCTTGTTCTATTTGTTTTTTGAATAGAGGAATAACCGAACCGTTTGAACCTAACACATTGCCGAAACGCGTTGTGATAAATTTTGTTTTCGAAAGATTGTTAGATTGTGCGTAAATTTCTGCTATCCGTTTAGAGGCTCCCATTACATTGGTTGGATTAACGGCTTTGTCTGTGGATATCATGACAAATTTGGTTATCTCAAATTGAATAGAAAGATCAACCAAATTTTTTGTTCCTAGAATATTTGTGTAAATTGCTTCGGATGGATTGTCTTCCATTAAAGGAACATGTTTATAGGCTGCAGCATGAAACACATATTTCGGTTTAAAAAACGCATACAATCTTTCCATACGTTTGAAGTTGCAAATATCACCTACAACTATAGAAAAATTAAATTCTGGAAAGTTATAATTTAATTCTTGTTCTAAATCATATAAAGCAGATTCTGCTTGGTCTAGCAATATTACTAATTTAGGTTTGTAATGAATTAGTTGTTTAACTATACCACTTCCGATAGAACCAGCAGCGCCTGACACTAAAATTATTTGATCATTTAATTCTTGTTGAATCTTTTCTGGTTGAAGATAAATTGGATTTCGACCTAGTAAGTCTTCAATTTTAATGTTTTTTATCTGAGAAGTGGTGAAATCTCCATTTATCCAACTTTTGGAGCTTGGGACTTGAAGTACAGAGACAGAATTTTTTAGGCAAGTATCGAGTATTATTTTTTGGTTTTCAAAATTTGGTTTTTGTATTGCAACAATTAATTTGTTGATTTTTTTTGTTTCAATGATTTTTTCTAAATCAACACTATTATAGATTTTTGTTCCTTGAAGCCTTGTGTTTTTTAATTTAGCATTATCGTCTATAAATCCAAGAACTTCAAAAGGTGATTCAGAATCTTTTTCTATGGTACGTTTTGTGATTAGTCCAGATACTCCAGCGCCATATATTAAGACACGTTCTTTGCTATTGTTGTTTATTTTATTGATAGATTCTATGTAGAATATTTTAACAGCAAATCTAAATCCTATGATCAAAGAGTAACTAATAAAAAACTCCATGATAATAATAGAAGTAGGTAGTACATATCTTTTATCGACAAAATTAGCCTTCAAAAAATTTAAAGTGAACAGTAATATAGTAGAAGTTCCAATTGTAATAAATAAACGTTTTACATCAAGAATAGAAGTGTGGCGAATATGACCTTGGTGAATTTTAAAAACAAAGAAGATTAGGCATTTTACTATAATATATATAAGAACAGATAAAGCCGATTTATACCATAATTCTAATTCTACAGTTTTAATTTGAAATTCAAAACGAATAAAGTAAGCTGAAATCAGGGAAATAATCGAAAGGATTATGTCAATCAGAAAAATGATCCAGTTTGGAGTTTTTGATAAAGGAAATTGCATTGAAAGTTTTTTTTACAAATATAATTTTTATGAATTTATATTGAAGTTAATTCTATTTTATTCAAATAATCAGTTGATTTTGATGTGAAAACTGCATTTTTTTTGCTAAAATAATTTTAAGTTCAATAATTTAATTAATTTTGCAAAAGAAATTTGGAATTAAACTATTCATTTATGAAAAAAATTATTTTGTCTGCAGCACTTTTTATTTGTGGTTCTGCAATTGCTCAAAAAGATACTTCTTACAATAAGTTAGCTATCGATTTCGGTGTTGGAGCATGTAATGTTATGTCACCTGATTTTACTAAAGGTTACAGTCAAAAACTTTTTGATCCACTATCTGTAAGAGTTGGAGGTAGATATATGTTTAACAATGTTTTTGGTGCTGCTTGGGTTATTGGATATGACAATATAAGTGCTAACAAAAACTCTTTAGCTTTTGAAACACATAATGTTAGTTCAACTTTACAAGCTTATGCAAGTTTAACTAATCTATTAAATTTTTCTGAGTTTACAGATAAATTTGGTTTGTTAATTCATACTGGAGCTGGTTTAAGTGGGTTGTTTGGTAAAATAAACAATGTTAAAAAACATGATAATGTAATTAGCTTTGTTGGAGGTGTAACACCACAATACAAGGTAAATGATAAATTGTCTATTAATTTAGATTTAGGATTTAATCTTAACTTAATGCAAACTAGATCTTTTGATTTAGCTGGAAGATCTTCTACACCAGGTTTAGCTAATAATTTTGGTTATGCTACTGTTGGGTTTTCTTTCTATGGTATAGGTGCAAATAAATCTAAAGTGCATGCTGACTGGTCTCCTAAAGAACTTGCGTCTAAAAAAGAGTTAGAAGCTGTTCGTGCTAAGTTAAGTGCAACTGAAGCTAAATTAGTAGATACAGATGGTGATGGTGTTGCAAATTTCTTAGATATTGAACCAAATACTCCTGCTGGATCTATTGTAAATTCAAAAGGACAAGCAATTGTAGACATGGATGGCGATGGAATAGTTGATTCTGAAGATTTCTGTCCTACTGTTAAAGGTTCTGCAGAATTTAAAGGATGTCCAATAGCTTTCTTTCAAGAAGTTAAGGCTGTAGATAATGAAATTACAGGAAATGAATTAACTGGCGATTTGAAAAACAAAGTTGCTTCAGTTACAAAAGATGTAAATTTTGATACTAAAAGTATAACGGTTAAAGGTGCTTTCAAAAAACAATTAGATGCATTAGCTAAGATATTAAATGAGAATCCATCATTGGTAGTTGTTTTACATGGTCATTGTGATAATGTAGGTGAAGATATCTTCAATAACAAGCTTTCTGAAGATAGAGCTAAATCTGCAAAAGACTATTTAGTATCTAAAGGAGTTTCAGCATCGAAAATCTCAACGAAAGGTTTTGGAATAGCTAATCCTAAAATGCCTAATGATACAGAACGTGGAAGAGCAGCTAACCGTCGTGTTGAGTTTATCGTAAAATCCAAATAATAGTTTGTTTATTATAAATTTCTATACTAAGCCGCTTCGTAAGAAGCGGCTTTTTTATTTCGCGTGATATTTATTTTTTGCTTATTTTAGTTACATGGCTTTACAGATTGGAAAAGTTTTAAAATCAACAGGTAAGTGGTATATTGTTCAATTAACGAATGGAGATGTTGTTGATTGTAGAATTCGTGGTAAAATACGTTTAGATGGTTTAAAAACTACAAATCCAATAGCTGCAGGAGATCAAGTAAACATTTCAAGTGAACGAGATGAAGAAGGGAAAGGTGTTATCCTTTCTGTGTTAAAAAGGAAAAATTATATTGCTCGAAAATCTACCAATTTAAGTAAACAATCTCAAATTTTAGCTGCAAATATTGATAGGGCATATCTAATGGTGACACTTAAATCACCTGTTACTCATTTAGCTTTTATCGATCGTTTTTTAGTTTCAGCTGAATCATTTAGAGTTCCTGTAACACTTTTGTTCAATAAAATAGATACTTATTCAGATGATGATTTATTTTATTTAGATGCATTAATTGATTTATATGTTTCGATAGGATATGCATGTCACAAAATTAGCGCAGCAAACACATTTAATATTGATTTTTTGAGAGAAGAGATTAATAATCAACAAGTAATGATTTCTGGACATAGTGGTGTAGGTAAAACCACTCTTATAAATCGATTAGATACTTCTTTATCTTTACGTACTGGTGAGATTTCTTCGTATCATCAGCAAGGACAACACACAACTACTTTTGCAGAGATGCATCATTTAAAAACAGGGGGATATATTATAGATACACCTGGAATTCGTGCGTTCGGAATAGTAGATTTAGAAAAAGAAGTAATATCTCATTATTTTCCAGAAATGCGTGCTTTATTGGGGACTTGCAAATTTTATAATTGCCAACATTTGAATGAACCACAGTGTAACATAAAATTATCCGTTGAAAAAGGATTAATATCTGAATCGCGTTATCAAACGTATATCCAGTTGATGACCGAAGATGAAAACGAAGTTCATCGAAAAAAAGAAATGTAATGCGTGTTATTTTACAACGAGTCTCTGATGCTTCAGTTTCGATTGATGGAAATTTACAGAGTAGTATTCGTCAAGGTCTTCTACTTTTGCTAGGTATTACACAAGATGATACAATTAGTGATGTTGAATGGTTAACTCAGAAAATTTCAAATCTAAGAGTATTTGGTGATTTTGAAGGGAAGATGAATCTCTCCATCAGAGATATTGAAGGGGAAATATTAGTAATAAGTCAATTTACCTTGTTTGCATCCACAAAAAAAGGAAATAGACCTAGCTTTTTGGCATCTGCAAAACCGTCAGATGCAATTCCGCTTTACGAAGCGTTTATTTCACAACTAAAAACACTTGAAATTAGCGTTCAAACTGGAGTTTTTGGAGCTGATATGCAAGTGTCATTAGTGAATGATGGACCTGTTACAATACAAATTGATTCTAAAAATAAAGAGTAATGCAACTAAAAGAAGCACAAGAAATAGTTGATCAATGGATCAAAGAGCATGGAGTACGTTACTTCAATGAATTGACAAACTTGGCAATGTTAACAGAAGAAGTAGGGGAGGTAGCACGTATTATTGCCCGTAGATATGGTGAGCAATCTGAAAAAGACAGTGATAAAGGGAAGGATCTTGGAGATGAGTTTGCGGATGTATTATTCGTATTAATTTGCTTGGCTAACCAAACAGGTGTAGATTTAACAGAAGCTTTGGAGAAAAATTTAGCCAAAAAAACGGCTAGAGATTCTAATCGACATATCAATAACTCCAAACTTATATGATTTCAGATCGTTAACTCTTTGCTTTTAACCTTGGACTTTTAACTTTGGACTTTGGACTTTGGACTTTCTTCTATTTCCCAAATTCTGCTTTTAAACTCATGTCTAAACTTTTGAAGCTATGCGTTAAAGCACCTACTGAAATAAAGTCAACTCCTGTTTCAGCATATTCTCGAATAGTTTCTAATGTGATACCTCCAGAGGCTTCGGTTTCGTAGTTTGAAGGAATAAGTGTTAATGCTTTTTCAAGTTCACTTGGCGTAAAATTGTCCAACATAATTCTATCCACTCCACCTACTTCTAATACCTCCTGCAGCTCGTGAAGATTACGAACTTCTACTTCTACCTTTAGTTTTTTTCCAGTTTCCTTTAAATAGTTCAGAGTACCCTCAATTGCTGGTTTGATTCCTCCTGCATAATCGATGTGATTGTCTTTTAACATGATCATATCATACAGGGCAAAACGATGGTTTTCCCCACCACCTATTCTAACTGCCCATTTTTCCATGTAACGAATACAAGGAGTTGTTTTTCTCGTATCTAGAAGACGTGTGTTTGTTCCTTCTAGTAAATTGACAATTTTATTAGTTTGTGTAGCTATTCCACTCATACGTTGCATGAAATTCAAAACTAATCTTTCTGTTGCTAAAATCGATCGTGAAGAACCAAACACAGTGAAAGCAATTTCTCCATTTTTTACTGGTGTACCATCGATTAATTGAACGTTAACTTGTAATGATGGATCTAATTTTTTGAAAATTTTAACAGCTAAATCTACACCAGCTAAAATCCCATCTTCTTTAATGAATAATGTAGCTTTACCTTTTGCTGTTTCTGGTACGCAGGCTAGACTTGAATGGTCACCATCACCAATATCTTCTAATAAAGCTAATTCAATTATTTCATCTACAGTCATGATGTTGCATTTAATTTATGCAAAAATAAGGTTGAAATTCAGAACATAATACTTTTCCCAAAGATTTAAGTAATAATTTCTATTTTTGTTAAACAAAATTAAATCGTATGTCAGAAATTCAAGATCAAAAAACAACAAATACAAAAAGTAATAGCTTGTTGTTATTAATATTAATTCTACTACTTATTGCTTTGGCATTTATGTCTTATTCCTGGTCAAAGAAAAACAAAGAGCTTATTGCATGTTCAAATTCTAATAAAGAATTAGAAGCAGATATGCAAGGAATGAATGAAATGATGTCAGGTTATACAGGTAATGTTGGTACAGATCTGAAGAAAGATTTTCAAAACATGCTAAAACAGTATGATGCATTAAAAGTGAAAGATTCAGTTCAAGCACAGAATGTAGAAGAACAAAAACAAAAAATTAAAGGTTTATTGTCTCAATTAGAGAGTGGTAAAAAACTTACAGCAAGACAGTTGTATACTTTACGCAAAGAAAATGAAACACTCAGAAGTATTATGAAAGGATATGTAAAACAAATAGATTCTTTAAATACCATGAATGTAAAATTGTCATCGGATTTAGATACAAAGACACAAGAATTAAATTCTACTGTTTCGGAGAGGGATCAGTATAGGCAACAAGCTGAAGAAAGCGGTGAATTGGTGAAAAAGGGTTCTCGTTTACAGGCGTTAGGATTTAATTCGGGAGCTTTACGAATGAAACTAAATAATACAACTGAACCAACCAATAAAGCAAAGAGTGCCGTTCAGATAAAATCGACTTTTACAATTTCTGCAAACCCTCTTACAAAAGCAGGAGTTAAGAGATTGTATTTACAAATCACCTCTCCGGAAGGCGTAGTATTGCAATCGCGAGAAAATAATTTAGTTACTGCAGATGGAAGTTCAGTTGCATATTCAGACAGAAAGGAAATAGAATATACTAACAATAATGTAGATGTATCTATTTATTATGATTTGAAAGAAGGGGAGGCAACCAAAGGAAATTACAAGGTGAAAATTTATTGTGACGGTCAAGTCGTTGGATCAGATAGTTTTACTTTGAAATAGTTTTACTTTAACTACCAAAAAAAAGAGGCTGCTCAAATTTGTATTGAGACAGCCTCTTTTTTTTGTATGAACTACTTTTAATTATTTCCAAACTCCCATTTTGCAGAATTTATCGATACGATCGTTAATTCTAACTTCTGGTTTGATTTTTTCTAATTCAGTGATAGTTTTTTTGATGTATTGTTTGGTGATTTCAAACATTTCTTCTTGGCTTCTATGTGCGCCATTGATAGGCTCTTGAATCACTTCATCTACTAAATTCAATTCCTTCATGTCAGAAGAAGTTAATTTTAACGCTTCTGCTGCTTTTTCTTTAAAATCCCATGATCTCCATAAGATGGAAGAACATGATTCAGGAGAAATAACGGAATACCATGTGTTTTCTAGCATTACTACTTTATCTCCAACACCAATCCCTAATGCGCCACCTGAGGCTCCTTCACCGATAACGATACAGATTACAGGAACTTTCAAACGCATCATTTCATAAATGTTACGAGCGATAGCTTCTCCTTGTCCTCTTTCTTCTGCTTCTAATCCTGGGAATGCACCTGGTGTATCAATAATCGTTACAATTGGTTTGTCAAATTTTTCAGCCATTTTCATCAAGCGCAATGCTTTACGATATCCCTCAGGATTTGCCATTCCGAAATTTCGGTATTGACGCATCTTCGTATTGATTCCTTTTTGTTGACCGATAAACATAACTGATTTACCATCTAACAATCCAAAACCGCCAATCATGGCTTTGTCATCTTTTACACTACGATCTCCATGTAATTCTTGGAATGTGCCATCACTGATAGCATTAATATATGCCAAGGTATATGGTCTGTCTGGGTGACGCGATAATTGTACGCGTTGCCATGGAGTTAGGTTAGAGAATATTTCTTTCGTTTTAATATCTAATTTTTCTTGAAGTTTTTTGACTTGTTCCGTCATATCTACTTCAGTCGTTAAACCAATTTGTTTTGTTTGAGCGATTTGCTCTTCTAATTCTTTGATTGGTTCTTCAAAATCTAAATAGGTACTCATAGCTATAAAATTGTGGGTGCAAAGGTACAAATTTTGTTCTGAACGATTACTTTTGTTTTATGATATTATTCCCTCCGTGTAAAATTAACATAGGATTACATGTGTTGCACAAACGAAACGATGGTTACCATGCGCTTGATACACTTATGTATCCGGTTCCAATTTGTGACATTTTGGAAGTGATACCAAGTGAAGAGTTTATGTTTTCAAATAGTGGTATTACGATTCCAGGAGATGGGCAACAAAATATTTGCATAAAGGCATATCAATTAATGCAAGAAATCTATGGGATTACACCTGTCAAAATCCATTTGCATAAGAATATCCCTATGGGAGCTGGATTAGGAGGAGGATCTTCGGATGGAACCTATACATTGAAGGCGATTAACGAACTTTTTGAATTAAGGCTATCGGAGAAACGCTTACAAGAACTAGCAGCACATTTAGGAAGCGATTGCCCGTTTTTTGTTGCTTCTACAGCACAAGTGGCTACTGGACGTGGAGAGTTTTTGGAATCGGTAAATTTTAGCTTGAAGGGGAAGTTTTTATATTTAGTAAATATCGGAATTCATGTTTCTACAGCTAAAGCATTCTCCAATGTTCACTATTATGACAAAGAAGCATCTATTATTTCGTTTATACACCAACCCTTTGAGGAAATTAAAGAAGAATTAGTCAATTCATTTGAATCATCTGTTTTTGCTACATATCCAAAATTAGCCTATATAAAGGAGGTGTTTTTAAATCATGGAGCTATTTATTCTTCGATGTCTGGAAGCGGCTCGACAATGTTTGGAATATTTAATAGTATACCTACTGAAGGAATGTTTAGGGGAGATGAGGTAGTTTTTGAACGAATTATTGAACTAGTATAAGTTAGTTACAATTATCGATAATTTTTTGGACAGCTTCTTGATAGCTAAGTTCAACAGCACTATGCCAATCTTTGCAAGCGCCAGCTTTATCATTCATTTTTATCTTCACCTCAGCACGCTTCATGTAAAATTGAGGGTTTTTATTTTCAAGTTCAATTAATTTATCTAAATCAATTAGAGCATCGGCAAATTTATCAAGTTCTAATTTTAATTTGATGTTATTAGTATATAAATCAATGTTCGTTGGATCTATTTCTATAGCTTTATTTAAATCAATAATTGCAGCTCTATAATCTCCTAATTCTGATCGAGCAATAGCCCTATTTTTGTAAGCATCTACGAAATTTGGGTTTAATTCAATCGCTTTAGAATAATCCTCAATTGTTGCGGAAAAATTTCGCATAGCATGATAGGTGTCTCCTCTCCCAAGAAATGCTTTTGCATTTAATGAATCTTGAGATATTGCTTTGTTTAAAAATACCATCGATTCTTCAAATTCATTTAGTTTATATTTTAACACCCCCATATAGTAGGATGCATTTGAATTGGAGGTATCATTTTTTAAAACGTATAGAAAGTCATGATTTGCAGATTTAGTATCTCCAAGACCTAGATATGCATCTCCACGACTCAAATAAATTTCTAACACAGAGGTGTTTTGAAGTAATATTTGTGTGTAATCTTCTATTGCACCTGTATAATTGTTGAGTTCTTTTTTGATGTCGGCTCTGGCAATTAATGCATCTTCAAATGAATTGTCTATAGAAATAATTTGGCTATAATCAGCAATTGCCCCAGTTTTATCGTTCAGTTTGTGTTTGATGTTAGCACGATGGAAATACGCATACGTATGTTTAGGATCTAGTTCGATCACTTTGTTTAAATCAATTAATGCAGCTCTAATGTTTGCTAATTCAATATACGCTATGGCTCTGTTGTAATATGCTGTAGGATCGTTTGAAGCTAGTTGAATTGCAGCAGTAAAATCTTCTGCGGCTGACTCAAATTTTTGCAACTTAATGTATAATGCTCCTTTATTTTTAAAAGCTTTTTCATTTTTAGGGTCAATGAGGATACATGCTTCATAATCTTCAATTGCTGATCTATAGTTCCCAATTTCTGATTCTGCTTGTGCTCTGTTGAAATATGCGGGAACATACATTGTGTCAAGTTCGATTGCTTTATCAAAATCTTCTATGGAACCTGTATAATTTCGTAACATATGTTGCGTATTCCCTCTGTTAAAAAAAGAAAGTTTGTTGGATGAATCTATGTCGATTGAATGAGTAAAGTCTTCAATTGCAGTCTTGTAATCTCCAAGTTCAGATTTTGCAACACCTCTATTGATAAAGAATTCTGCTTTATTAGGATCTAATTCAATTGCTTTGGAATAATCTGAAAGAGCTTCCTTAAACTCTTTTTTGTCTAGTTTGATATTTCCAGAATTATAATAATCCATAGCAGTTTGGCTTTGCAAACTAAGGCTAATTATTAGAAAAATAAGTATAAATATTTTCTTCTTCATTTCATCAAATATCAAACCATTTACTTTGAATTACCAAGGAAAACTTAGCATAAATAAAGGTATAATTTTACTAATAATCAAATTTATGTTAGAAATTGGTTATTAATAGCAAATTTCCCAAAGAAATAATCCATGCGCAGGAACAGAAGTTTTAGCTTCACATCGATTGTTTTTAAGAAGAATTGTATCAATTGAACTAGGCGTTAGTTTTCCTTCTCCAACTTCTAATAGTGTACCTACAATCGCCCTAACCATATTTCGTAGAAAACGGTTCGCGGTTATTTCAAAAAAATAGGTATGCTCATCTTCTTGTTTCCAGATAGCATGATTAATGGTACAAATATTTGTAAAAGCGTCGGTATGAAGTTTAGAAAATGACGTAAAATCTTTCGTGCCAAGCAATAACAAACATGCCTCATTCATTTTTTGAATGTTTAATGTTTTTTTATAGTACAAACTGGTTTTGTGAGCAAAAGGATCTTTTTGTGTATGAATAAAATAACGATATGTTCTAGCTTTTGCATTAAACCGGGCATGGAAATCTGGTGTTGTTTTTTGTATTTGAAAAATAACAATAGAATCTGGTAAAATACGATTTAATTTATACGATAAAACTTCTACGTCCCATTTTACAGGTAAATCGACATGTGCGATAAAATGTTTTGCATGTACACCCGTATCCGTTCTACCGCATCCAACAATGTCAATTTTTTTGGAATCGAAAAGTTTTGATAGTGCCTTTTCAATGGTTTCTTGTACGCTAATTTGGTTTGGTTGAATTTGCCAACCATAATATTCAGAACCGTTGTAGGCTAATTCGATAGCATATCGTTGAACGTCCATTTATAATATATTAACTTCTCTTTCTAGTGTTATACCAAATTGATTTTCAATGTTTTCGATAATTGCTTGAGATAATTCAAAAATTTCGTTGCCAGTTGCATTTCCATAATTAACTAGGACCAAAGCTTGTTTAGAATGTACACCACATTCGCCAATTTTTCTTCCCTTCCAACCAGCAGTTTCAATTAACCAACCAGCAGGAACCTTTACATTGTGTTCGTCAATCGGGTAGGATGGTGCTTCTGCATATTTTTCCTTTATTTTATCAAAAATTACTTTTGAAACCACCGGGTTCTTAAAAAAACTTCCAGCATTTCCAAGTTCTTTAGGGTCGGGTAATTTACTTTTTCTTATGGTAATAACTGCGTTACTTACGTCTTTGCTTGTTGGATGAGTAATTCCTTGTTTTAAAAGTTCATTTTCGATAGCTCCATAATGTGTACTTAGAGTTGCTTGCAAAGACAAGCGAAAATAAACCTGCGTAATTATATATTTTCCTTTTAAAGTTCTTTTAAATATACTTTCTCGATAACCAAATGCACAAGCTTCTTTTGAAAAGGTATGAATTTCACCAGTTTGTATTTCTAATGCTTCCAGTTTTTCAAAAACATCTTTTATTTCTACTCCATAAGCACCAATATTTTGCATCGGACTAGCACCAACACTTCCTGGAATTAGCGACATGTTTTCGATTCCATAGTATCCTTTATCTATTGTATACATTACGAATTCATGCCAAATTTCACCTGCACCAACTTTCAATAGCACTGAGTTGTCATTTTTTTCGATTGTAGAAATGCCTTTTATTTCATTTTTTAAAACCAATCCATTAAAGTCTTTGGTTAATAATAAATTACTTCCACCACCTAAAATCAATAATTCGTCTTGGTTGAACTTAGTTAATTCACGTGCTTCTTCTTCGTTACTAAAAGTTTCGAATTTGTTAGCGATAGCAGAAACTCCAAATGTTGTAAGGGTTTTTAAATCAATATTTTCAAGCATATCTAATGGATTTCAAGCGTAAAAGGCATACGCATTTGTATTCCTTGTAATTTTTCTAATTTGAGTAATTCAGTATAATATTTTTGAATAGATACAGGGATTTTCGTTGTCGAATTTGTGTTATTTAGTAAAGTTTTCACTTCTTCTAAATCATCTAGTTGACTTAGGAATTCTTCCAACGGTTCTAATTTTTTTTCTGGCCAATAACGTGGAATTATTTTTTTAATTTTTGCTTTTTTTGCTGCGAAATTTATGGCGTCATTTAATCCACCTAATTCATCCACTAGACCTATTTTTTGTGCTTCATTTCCTGTCCAAACGCGGCCACGAGCATAACGATGAACACGAGCTATATCCATTTTTCTTCCGGAAGCTACTTTGGATAGGAAATCGGAATAGATTTTATCTACTTGTTTTTGAATAAGAATTAACTCTTCGTTGGATAGTTTTTGGTTAAGGGATAATGAAGCATGTCTATTCGTTTTTATTTTATCGAAAGTCATACCCAATTTTTCTTCAAAAAATTTACCGGTGTACGGAATGATACCAAAAACGCCAATGGATCCAGTTATAGTAGTTGGTTCGGCAAAGATGGTTGAAGCTGCAGTAGCAATATAATAACCTCCCGAGGCCGCTACATCTCCCATAGATACAATGATTTTTTTGGCTTTGTTTGCCAAAACTACCTCTCGCCATATGATGTCGCTTGCTAAAGCACTTCCGCCAGGACTATTAACTCTCAAAACGATAGTTTTAATATTTTCATCTAGGCGTGCTTCCCGAATATATTTAGCCACATTGTTTGAAGTTAATTCTTCACCATCAACGCTGATTTCTCCATCGGCTAAAATAATTGCAATATTTGGTTTGGATAGGTTGTTACTTATTTGTTGATTATAGAAGTTTTTACGCGCATATTTTTCAAATGCTACTAAGTCCAAGTCCTCTGGATTTTTGATTTTAACTTTTTCGGATAGTATATTTAAAATTTCATCTTGATATTTTGTGGCTTTAAAAAAATGGAACTTTACAGCTTTGTCCACAGTGGTTGCGAGTGCTTGATTTGCTATTTCCGTTAAAGTTGCAGTGTCTGTTTGGATATCTTTTGCGATATTGCAGCGAATATTTTTCCATATATTTTTTAATAATTGATTGGTTTGTAGTCTGCTAGAGTCGGACATTTTAGAATAAAGGAAAGGCTCTACTGCACTTTTAAAATCATTACTTCTACCACGAATCACTTGCATTTCTACACCGAGCAAATCTAATGTGTTTTTGAAAAATATTGGTTCTGTTCCGAGACCTAAAAATTCCACCATTGTTCCAGGAAATCCATAGTTTTCTTTAATAATTGAAGTTACATAAAGTTGTTTTTGGGATATTATTTCTCCAGTAGAATATGCAAGTACAAACTTTCCAGATTTTTGAAACTGGCCAATTGCTCTTCGTATTTCGGTTGCAGTAGAAATCCCACAATTTATTCCGTTTAATTCAATGTATAAGCCTTTAATGTTTGGATCTTTTTTAGCTTTTTCGAGCCCAAAAAGTATGTCACTTAAACCTATTTTTTTTTCAATGGAAAGTGAAGATGGATTTAATTTGGAAGAACTGTTTTCAGTGATAACACCATCTAATGTCATGTGCAAGATTGTTTTTGAAGAGCTTTCATTTGAATCATTATCTGATACTCCAGCAATAATAGCACCGATAATGCCAAAGAAAATCAAAGCATATATCGCAGATACTATTATTATCGCAACAAAAGTTGGCCAAAATATCTTCCAAAATGTAATTTTCTTTTCTGTCATTTTCTTCAATTTTGAACAAATGTACGGAACGATTTTGAAATTTTGTAACCCAGTTTTGTAAAGAACGTATTAGTAACAAAATCAAAAAGGTATGGACCGCGTTTTTATTGGTATAGGATCTAATTTAGGGGACAAAATAGCAAATATTCAGGAGGCTATACGTTTGATTGGAAGTGAATTAGGTGTTATTTCTAGTACATCTTCGTTTTATGAATCAGAACCATGGGGATTTGAATCACCTGAATTATTTATCAATAGTGTGGTAGAGATTTGTACAGAATTTTCAGCACTAGAATTATTGGATAAATTAAAGAAAATTGAGAATATGCTTGGGAGAACAGAAAAAACGATGGATATTTATTTGGATCGTTTGATTGACCTTGATATACTTTACTATGGAGATGTTTGTATATGTTCAAATGGATTAGAGATTCCACATCCACGTATTTATAATCGTCGTTTTGTTTTAGAGCCAATGGTAGAAATTGCGCCTAATTTCATGGATTTGAACTTTAATAAATCAATGATAGAGTTACTAAATAGTTGTTCAGACAGGTCAGTATTAAAAAAAATGCTAAATTAGTTTGCTGATATTTATTGTTAACTTTATTATTAATAATTAATATTGTACGATTTTGTAAATAAGATTCATAACGAAAGAATGAAAAGTTTAAGTATCAAAAGTTTAGCGATATTAACAGTTACTAGTTCGCTAATAGCAAGTTGTAAGTTGATTAAAGATGTAAATTATACGGTTACACCTAGTCCATTAGAAATGCACGGTGATAGTGTTCGTGTCAAAGTAGATGTCACTTTTCCTCCTAAGGGACTGGGCAAAAAAGTATCTATTGAAATTACTCCTATGTTAGGTAATAACGCTTTAAATTCCGTATTAATTATGGGGGAAAAGTCAACAGGAAATGGAACTACCATACTATACAAACCTGGAGGAGTTTACACTTATGAGGATGTTATTGCTTACAAGCCAGATATGGAAAATGCTGAATTAACTGTTTCTGGTAGGGTTATGAAAGGAGGTGAAGAGAAAATGATTACACCTTCCAAGAAAATTGCGGATGGAACGATTGTTACACCATTGTTAGTAAACAAAGATTTTAAGGTAGTTTCAGAAAAAGACCAACATATTAATGTTCGTGAAGAACTTTATACTGCTCAGATTAATTATTTGAAAGGTAAGTCTGATTTACAATCTGGGGAATTAGATAAAGAATCTTTAAAATCTTTTGAAAAATGGTTAGCAGATGCGCAAAATAATCCTAAGATTAAAATTAAAGCTATTCAAATAGTTGGTTATGCCTCTCCTGAAGGAGAAGAAAATAAAAATAATACTTTATCGTCAGACAGAGCTTCCACTGCTAAAACTACTTCCATTTTATTAGCTAAAAATGCTAAAAATGATGCAGCGTCTAAAGAGATTTATTCTCTTTATGGAAGAGGTGAAGATTACGATGGTTTTAAAGTAGAATTAGAAAAGTCTACTATGGATCAAGACGAAAAGCAATTAGTTATTCGTGTATTAGAAATGTACAAAGACCCAATCCAACGTGAGACAGAAATGCGTAATATGGCTAAAACATTTACTTACTTAGACAAAAATATTTTTACTAAGTTGCGTCGGGCTGAAATTAAAGTTACCTATGAAACGACTGGACATTCAGATGAAACTTACCTTGTGATTGCTAAGACAAATCCTGAGAAATTAGGAGTAGAAGAGCTACTTTATGCAGCATCTATACAAGCAGTTTTAGCAGAAAAAGCATTGATCTATACTGCCTGTGAAAAATTATATCCAACAGATAGTAGGGCTTTCAATAACGAAGGTGTTTTATTATTTAATCAAGGAAAATTAGTTGATGCTGCAGCAAAATTTGAAAAAGCAGCATCCATCAAAGAAACTGGAATTATAAAAAATAATTTAGCTGCTGTAGCTGGAGCTAAAGGAGATTTAAAGAAGGCGATAGAACTGCTTAATAAATCAAATGGAGCTGGAGCTGAAGGTAATTATAACAAAGGAATTATAAGTGTTGTTCAAGGTAATTATGCAAATGCAATATCCAATTTTGGTGAAAGTAAATCATTCAATACAGCCTTGGCACAGCTATTAAATAAAAATTACGATGCAGCTATTACTACTATAAATGCTTCTTCGGATGCATCTACTGCACAAGGTCACTATTTAAAAGCTATTGCCTATGCACGCCTTGACAAAGTGGATGAATGTGTAAAAGCGTTACAAGCTTCTATCATTAAAGATGGTTCATTTAAGGCAAAAATGATTAGAGATCGAGAGTTTTTAAAATTTGCGACAAACGAAAATTTTATAGCAATATCTAAATAAATTTGAAATTAAATCAAATATAGGGGCTGATTCTTTGGATCAGCCTCTTTTTTTTACTCACAATCACGTCCATTAGTAAGATGAGTTTTGTGTTTTTTTTCCAATATTTCTAATTCTTTTAAGAATTTTTTTGAAGGTCTACCGTTTATTAAAATAGATAAATCAGGTTGTCCTGCATCCACCCAAGCTGTATACCAAACACTACCAGTCATTCTTATAGCAGAAGTCAATCTTCTTTCTACCATATTGTTTAAGCGTTTATGGTATTCTTTAGAAAATTCTTTGGAATAGACTTTAATTGTTGCAGTTCCTCGTTGCTCAAAGCTATATTTTGGGAATTGATTTTCATTCGTTATTTCTGATTCATATCGGAAAACAGAATCCAGTGCTAAGTGAGATTCTTTAAGTACTTTCCAAGTTTGATTATGTAGGTTTGGAATATATACTGCTTTACCAACAAAATAATTGTACTCTTCTGAAAATAATTCAACTAATCTACTTTCCCATAAGCCATGAATACCTTTTTGATTAGTTAATTGTCCATTGTAATTATGGGTAGTATGAAGCGGTACATGTGCATCACCAATATAATGACCAATGTCTGCAGAATATTTTAATATTTTCTCAAGATCTTTTTCTTCAAATGCTTTTTGTAGGTTTAATTTGGTGCTATAAATATGCCATGGAACAATACCATGTTTTCTCAAGCTATCTTCTGAAAACTTTTCAACCGCTTTTTTCCAAGAATTTGGGATACTATCGAAAGGATTTATATAATGATCTAAATCAATGAAGTGACATGGAGCTTCAGTACTTACAATATATCTTCTTTTATCTGCGTCAACAGCATGTTCGGAGATGTAATTAATATTTTCTTTATAAAATTGGAAAATACTTGGAGGTAGAGTAAATATCGCTAGTTTATTTATTTTTTTGTGTCCATAAAATCCCCAAGGTAAAGAAATACTTAACAATCCACTTGACAGAAGAAGTATTTTGGTAGTTAATTTAAAGTTTGACCAATTTACCATCTTTTAATATTGGAATTACGCTAGTTTGATTTGGTGTCAAACAATATTTTACGTCTTTATTAAGATTTAATTTTTTCAATCTTCTGCGATGTGAACTTGATTTAATAAATCCTAGGTGATTTTTTTTAGCAGATTCGAATAAATATTTTGCAGCGATGGAAGAATCCTCGGTGGTGTAAAATTTTCCAGTTTTTATTAATTTTTCGGCAATTGCACCTGCGCAAATAGTATCCTCCAAGTTAAAATTATCTTGCCAACCTGAACAAAGGCAAACGACATCTTTTTGTTGTTTTACAATCCAGTCACAGATAGCATCCAAATTAAGAAAAGAAGCCACAATAACAATTTCCGCATCCTTTGCAACATCCAGTGATCTAGTGCCATTGGTTGTTGTCAAAACAATATCTTTTCCTTTAAATTCAGGATTCATATAACTAAATGGCGAATTTCCAAAATCAAAACCTTCTACAATTTGTCCTTTTCGTTCGGCTCCAGCTAAAAAACCTTTTTGTTTGTATTCCCAAGCTTCTTCAATAGTAGGAACTGGTATTATTGAGTTTACACCATTTTCGAATGCAGCACAAATTGCAGAAGTTGCTCGTAATACATCTATTACAACTACAATGTTAAAATCATTTTTAAAGTGTTCATATCCGCTAGGTGTGAAACAAACTTCTATACGTTTTCTAGTTTCTTTGCTCATTTTTTAATATCTTTTTTTCTGCTATAAATGTGCCAAATGGAATAATGGATGCTAAATAAAGGAATGCTTTCGTTTTCCAATTCCAACATTCTTTTTTTGAGGTAATGAATACCAATAGAATGTATACAATAAATAAAATCCCATGGCTCATACCAACTACTTTGTTTGGCCAATGATAATTATATATTTTTTTTAGAGGGACTGTAATTGAAAAAAGTAAATAAGAAATACCCTCTAGAATTGCCACTTTTTTTAATATAAATAACTGTTTTTGGCTCATTTTAGTTAATTAAAGTTACAAATCCATGCTCAATGAATTCTTTATTATCCCCGTCTAGGTACCTAATTACGTACATGTAATTACCATTTGGAGATACTTCATTCCCGAATTTTCCATCCCAACCAATCGTATACTCCTCACTTCGAAATAGTGGCTGCCCCCAACGATTTACTATTGTTAGGCTATATTCTTTTGGTTCAAATAGGGATATGACTGGTCTGAAAATAGGGTTTTTACCATTTGGGGTAAATGCGTTTGGTACAAAAATAAGTGGATTAAAAGTACAACAGATTTCATTTGAATTTGCTATAGATGGTTGTTTGAAAGAGTTTGCTGTTTCTATAGCGGTTATATAATAACATACTTGGCCTTTAAAATCTAGAATATTAATAAGATTATCTTGATAGCTAAATTGGTCATTTGGAAGTATAGCAATTGGATTAGGATCGTATACCCCATTTAATTTTCTATAAATTGCATAATTTAGAATGGTTCCATTGAATCCAATATAGGGAGACCAAGTAAGGTTTACCTTTAAGTTGTCATTTTCATTTTGTTTATTTTCAATTTTAAGCAACATCGTTGTAACTTCATTGCCATAGGATGTTTTATTACCACAGCTATCGACAATTCTTGCTCGATATGTATAGGTTTCGAAATTTGTTTGTACGAGTGAATCCGTAAAATATAGTAGCGAATTTGTAACGGTTTTTCGAGCAATTTCTGTGTAAATTCCTGCATTATTTTTTTTCTCTAAAATAATTTCAGTAACTCCACCGATTTTTTCAATCATATGTTCAAGTTGAATGCTGTTTTGCATCACTTTCGCTACTTTCGTATAATTGAATTTTGGAATACTAGGTGCTTGTGCAAATAAGACTATTGGATTTGAAAAAGCCTTAACATTCTCATTACTTATTGCCTCTACTATAAATGCATAGTTATTAAATCCAATTAAAGTATCTTCATAATGTTGGTTTGCAGTTGAATCTATTAATCGCCAAAAACCATTGTTTATTTTACGGTATATTTTATATTTTACTATTTCATCCCAACCTACGTATTTTGTCCAATTAAGCACAATTGATCTGTCACATATACGATACGTATTTTTTAAATTGAAACCTGTATGCGGTTGAGAATTTCCTGATAGCTGATTGTTTGGAGGGCTAGTAGACAGACATGAATCATATGCAGCAATACTAAAGGATATGGAAGATGTAGAAAGTACATTGGTTAAATGATAGGATAATGGTTCTATATTTTTTTTTGTCTCAACACTATCTAAAAAAGAAAGCGGGGAGTTATCATAACTCATTTTTACTAAGTATCCTTGAACATCTCTTGCTGGGTTTTTGAACCAATTTAATGTAACTCCTTCTTTTATAGTGTCATAAGAAATTGATTTTATTTTTGGGATAGTTGGAGGAATAACATCCTTAAAATTATCTCCTAATACATTAGAGTAAGAAGTACAACCATCATTTTTTATACAAATTCGGTAATTAAGGAAAGCGTTACAAACATCAATTGTATCTATATACTTGAATGTTGAATGATTGACAGAGTCTCTTTCACTCCATCCAAACAAAGGGTGTTCTCGTTCAATGTGAAAGTAATTAGAATTATGCTTGGATGGTTGAGTCCATGTTAGAGAAGCACGACCATCTGTTTGGTTACTTAATTGTACATCTATTGTTTTCACAGTATCGCCATAATTTATTACTTCCAAACCATTACATAAGGAAACAATTCCAATGTAAAATTCACTTGAAGCATAGAAACTATTGATGGTTGTAGAATTCGTATTTTTGAAAGTTGGAATAGTAATTATTGCTCCATTTGTTCCCATTCGATACACTTCATACCGTACAAAAATATTGTTGGGATCTGTTGGGATCGTCCAGGATAATGTTAGATCGCCATTAGTTTCTAGTTTTGTACAAGTAGATGTAGGGCCGAGTAAAGCACATCCACGCGTTGAATTAGTAGTCTGTGCATTAGAAAATACAGACAAAATACAAAAGAAAAAAAGGCAGATTTTTACTAACACTTCTTTCATTTAAATTTAGTTACAAGCTCCAGCAGTTATTATAGTGAAAGAATTCCACAATAAGTATTTAGAGGCTATTTGTTTTAGTTCAATTGCTGTAATTGAATTTACTCTATCTATGAATTTAGTATAAAACTCAAAATCTAAACCTTGTAATTGAACTGACATGTAAAGATCCATCATGGCATTAGGTCCGTCAGCATGTTTTAATAATTGTCCTAAAAGATAATTTTTCACCAAGTTTAGTTCTATTTCTTCTACTAATTCATTCTGTAAACGTTCGATTTCAAATTTTATTTCATTTAGAGTAGCTGAAACAAATTCTTTCCCCACTTCTGTAGCAATAACAAAGTATCCAGTATAATTTGCTTCTGAAATTCCACTTCCAATTCCATAAGTATACCCTTTATCTTCTCTAATATTTGACATTAACCTACTACCAAAATAATCACCAAGGATAGTCTGTAATATTTGAAAATCAATAAAATCGGGATGGTTTTTGTTGAATAATGGCATTCCTATTCGAATTGCTGTTTGAACAGCATCTTCTTTTTCTACATGAAATAAACCTTTGTTATTGATAAATTCTTTTTCATACATTGGTTTTTCTGCTATGGCTATGGAAGTAACGGTATGTTGTAAATAGTCAACAAAATCTTGCTCCATATTTCCTACTAATACAACTTTTAATAAGCCATTTAAGTAATATTCCTGATGAAATTGTTTGAGTTTTTGAACTGTTATTGCATCATAATCTTTCAATTCAATTTGGCGTGCGTATGTTGCAGAATTTGCAAAAAGTTGTTTTTGAAATTCCCTTCTTGCTAGGATATTTACTTTTTCACTCGAAATTAAATATTGTTGTTTTTTTTCACGTATGTAATCCACAACTTCTTGATCCTGAAAGCATACATGTTGAATTGCATCTATAACCAGTTCTGTAGCTGCTTTGGCATTTTTTCGAAGACAATAAAGAGATACAATCGCAACTTCTTGGCCTAGCTCGTGGTCGATAAATACTCCTAATCCATCTAATTCTTCATGAATTTGAGTACTTGTTTTCGTAGGTGTACCTGAAAATATTAATTGATTTACACAACCAGCAAGTTTTTCATTGCCTCTTATAGTTCCTGCATTAAAATGAAATTCAATCCGAGTTGTTTCATCTAAAACTGCTTTCATCCAATACATTTTAGCAAATGAATTAATTGGAATTATCGTAGGTTCGACAAAATTAATTTTAGTTATTGGTGATATTTCTGGTTGTAATGTTCTATTTATCATATCAAATGGCTTTAACTTTTAACAAAGTACAGTTTTGTTCTTGTAGTATCTCGTTTGCAACTGCTTGAATGTGTTCGGGTTGAATGTTTTCGTAAACTAATGCCTCTTCGTTAATTCCGTTTGCATCACCAAGTAATTCAAAATAACACAAATTCATACTTCTGTTTAACAATCCTTGTTCTTGAAATTCTTTGGCAGTTCGAATTTTATTTTTGAGTCTATTTAGTTCTTCTTGCGTTAATTGTATGTTTTTAATCTCTGCTAATACCTTCCAAATTTCTTGTTCAACTTCTTCAAATGTTTTACCTACCGCTAATTTCCCTTCGATAACTAGAAGTCCATTGTCAAGCGAACCAGAAATGTATGCATTTATTTCATTTACTAATTTTAGTTCTTTTTGAATTTTGGTATAGAGCCTAGATGATTTATCTCTTCCTAATGCATCAGACAGTATATCAGTAACATAGTATTCGATAGATTTCCTCTCAGGCATTTTGAATGCAAAATAAAAAGCATCAGAGGGTACGTTCCGTTCGATTGTTTTTTCTTTTTTAGTTACTTGTTTTGGTTCTTGTGGTAATAAACGCGCTGGTTTAATTCCACCTGGAATACTACCAAACCATTTTTCGGTTAATGTTTTTATAGTTTCTAATTCAAAATTTCCTGCGATACAAAGGATAGCATTGCTTGGACAATAATGTTTCCTAAAGAAACTTTTAACATCTTCCATGGTTGCATCTTCAATGTGTTTTAGTTCCTTGCCTATAGTAGCCCATTTATATGGATGTACATCGTACGCAAGAGGTCTAAGTTCTAACCAAACATCACCGTATGGTTGATTCAAATAGCGTTGTTTGAATTCTTCCATAACAACACTACGTTGTGTTTCTAAACTTTTCTCGGTGAACGCTAGCGAAAGCATTCTGTCGGATTCTAACCATAACGCTGTTTCTATGTTTTGAGCAGGTATGACATCATAGTAATTAGTTATGTCGTTAGATGTGAATGCATTACTTTCTCCACCTGCATTTTGTAATGGTGCGTCGAAATCTGGGATATTTATGGAACCACCAAACATTAAGTGTTCAAATAAATGGGCAAATCCGGTTTTGTTTTCATCTTCATCCCTTGCGCCTACATCATATAAGGTGTTTACGACTGCAAGCGGTGTAGTAATATCTTTGTGGAAAATAACACGTAATCCATTTTCTAGTGTAAATCGTTCAAATTGAATCATTAAAATTGATATTTAGAGGATTGTTGTTCTTGAATAGTTTGCTGAAATTCGGTAATAATTTCGGTAATAATTTCTTTTGCTGGCTTTATCTCATGAATTAAACTAGAAATTTGTCCAATCTCCAGTTCACCTTCTTCCATGTTCCCTTCAAACATTCCTTTTTTAGCACGACCTCGTCCTAAGATAGTTTCTAATTCTTGAATACTAGCATCTTGCTTATATGCTTCTTCTAGTTTGGAATAGAAGGTGTTTTTTAGTAATCTTACTGGGGTTAATTCTTTGAGAGTTAATAATGTATCTCCTTCAGCTGCTTTTAAAATTGCTTCTTTAAAAAGTTGATGTGCACTAGACTCAGTGGAAGTGACAAACCTACTTCCAATTTGCACACCATCCGCACCGAGGTTCATAACAGCAAGCATTGTTTTACCTGTCCCAATTCCGCCAGCAGCGATTAGAGGTATTTGAATATGCTTTGCTACATTTGGAATCAGGCATAAAGTTGTCGTTTCGTCTCTACCGTTATGACCTCCTGCTTCAAATCCTTCCGCAACTACTGCATCTACTCCTGCTTCCTGCGCTTTTAGAGCAAATTTTAAACTGGATACCACATGAATTACCGTACATCCATTGTCTTGGAGTTTCTTAGTCCAAATTTTAGGATTTCCTGCTGAAGTAATTACCACTGGCACTTTATGTTTAATAATTGTTTCAATGTGTTTTTCAATATCTGGATATAGCATTGGTAGATTTACACCAAAAGGTTTATCCGTCGCTTCTTTACAACGTAAGATTTGGCTATCTAAAATTTCTGGATACATAGACCCAGCACCTAGAATTCCAAGTCCACCTGAATTACTTACGGCGGATGCTAACTCCCATCCGGAGCACCAAATCATACCTGCTTGAATAATAGGGTATTGAATATTTAATAATGTGCAAATTCTATTTTTCATTCCAATAAGTAGTGATCAAACTACGAAAATACAAAAGAGAATGTAAATCAACTCGTATATGGGTATAAGTTTTAGTGTGGTAGATTGTGTATAACATCGATAACTTGTACATTTGAACAAAAAAGATCTATGAAAATTAAATCTTGGATACGTGCTTTTCGTTTACGTACACTTCCATTATCGTTGTCTGGAATTATTTTAGGTTCTTTTGTCGCAAAGGAACATGGGTATTGGAATCTTTCCATTTTTGTTTTTGCATTGTTGACAACCTTGTTTTTTCAGATTCTATCAAATTTAGCAAACGATTTAGGTGATGCTCAAAAAGGCACGGATAATGAACATCGAGTTGGTCCTATGCGCGCGGTGCAGTCTGGAGAGATAACACAATCACAAATGAAAATAGCTGTTGTTGTTTTTACGATTCTTTCCATACTATCTGCAGCATATCTGATTAAAATAAGTGCTGTTGGAATGCATCAAGAAATGGTTTTAGTTTATGGCGTTTTAGCGATTTTGTCTATTGCAGCTGCGGTAATGTATACGGTAGGAAAACGTGCATACGGTTACCACGGATTCGGGGATGTATTCGTATTTATTTTCTTTGGTTTAGTAAGCGTACTTGGAAGTTACACCCTATATACCAAACAATTTAATGTAGAAGTTATCTTTCCAGCGATTACGATTGGTTTGTTGAGTACTGCAGTACTTAATCTAAACAACATGCGGGATCGAATCAATGATGCAAACGTGGGTAAAAATACGATTGTAGTTAAGTTAGGTAAGGAAAGCGCAAAGAAATACCATTTATTTTTAGTGTTTACTGCTATTGCTTCGTTAATCTTTGCGATAAGTCATTTCGGATACTTTCAATATATTTTCTTATTGCCGGTTGGTATTTTGAGTGCACACCTGAAAAAAGTACTCGCAACACAGGAAGAGAAAGAGTTTGATCCTGAATTAAAAAAAGTAGCACTAACAACCTTTGGAATTTCGATACTTTACGCAATATTATCCTCCTTCTAAATCAGTATTACGTCTTAAATTCTAGTGTCTCATGTCTCAAATACAATACAAAGCCTCTTTCCAAAAACAAACATTCCTTTTCAAACAACCCAGCGGAACTTCACGCGGAATATTGACAGAAAAACATGCTTGGTTTATTTCACTTTCTAAGATAAACAACACACATTCATTAACCTCTCCCTCGTCTCCCGAAAGCTTTCCGGACGTCACCCGTCACTCGTCACTCGTCACCCGTCCCTCGTCACCCGTCCCTCGTCTCTCGTCGCTCGGTGAATGTTCCATCATTCCTGGATTATCTCCAGACTTCATTGATTTTGAGACCTATGAAACTAAGTTAAAAGAAGTTTGTGATAACATAAATTATTATATTGAAAATCTATCCGAATTAGAGGAGTATCCATCTATTTTATTTGGTCTTGAAACCGCTTTATTAGGTTTACAAAGTCAGAATGCAACCCAATTATTTGACACGCCATTTACACGCGGGGAAGTAGGGATTCCAATAAACGGTTTGATTTGGATGGGGTCCAAAGAATTTATGCTTAAACAGATTGAGGAAAAGTTGCAGGTAGGATTTTCTTGTTTGAAATTAAAAATTGGCGCCATAGATTTTGAGACGGAATTAGAAATTTTATCCTCCATACGAAAAAGATACTCTCCATCTGACATTGAACTTCGAGTAGATGCCAATGGTGCATTTTCTCCTGATGACGTGTTAATTAAATTAGAAAGATTATCAGAATTTAAATTGCATTCTATTGAACAACCCATCAAAGCTGGTCAATGGGACGAAATGGCTAAAATTTGTCGCATAACTCCTTTGCCAATAGCATTAGACGAAGAATTAATTGGGATAATTGGGAAAAACAAAAAACAAGAATTATTGAATACGATTAAACCTCACTATATTATTTTAAAACCAAGTTTGCATGGTGGTTTGTTAGGCTCAACAGAATGGATCGAACTCGCGAATACAAACAAAATTCCATGGTGGATTACTTCAGCATTGGAATCCAATGTTGGTCTAAATTGTATTGCGCAATTTGCATCCACCTTTGAGAATCCATTACCGCAAGGACTTGGTACAGGTGGCTTGTATGAAAATAATGTTCCTTCCAAACTTTTTATAGAGAAAGGTAGCTTATTTTTGAGTAGCTGATTCGATAAAAATCTTTAAGCTTTTTTTGGTAAATTTGGCAACCTTGAAGGACTTATTGAGTCTAAGAGTTGTAGAAAAAATTATATAATTATATCGTATGAAATATATTAGTTTATTGTTGTTTATTTTCTTTGTTATTGGAGTAAAAGCGCAAGAAGGTACTTGTGGTGCACCAAATACAAATGTGAATGTATTTACAGATACTACAGCTTGGCGCACAGCAATGAAAGCTGCAGGAACCTCCGGTCTTCCAATAAAACAAATTCCTACAGTAAAACAAGGGAACGGAATTTTAGTAACATTTTATTATTCAGTAACTTCTTCTGCAGATGGTACTCTTGGTGTTATTATGTCTGTTGTTAATGATTGTCCTTTAACTTCTTCCTATGATAAACCATCAAATTCTTGTATTTTTCCAGATGGTTCTTCAATACCGCAATCACAAATTGATGCTTGTGGAGGGACAATACGTGGTACTAGAGACTGTAAATTGTTTTTACCTGCCGATGTGTGTTCAGGATTAAAAAATATTCCCTACGATACAAAGTTGAAAAACACAAATTTGAGTACTACATTTAATCCTGAATGGACTAAATTAACACCTAATACTAGTTATACCTTGGTGATTACGATGAATCTAAGTAATGATTGTTCTGTTCCGAGTGTTTCTTTATCTACCTATCCACCAGCACCTGCAGTAAGTTGTTCTGCTAATCCAGGAACTTTCAATGGTAAAGTGAATGGTAATCCTGTTACTGGAAATGTATTTGATTTAGCTTCTGGAGATAAATTAGATTTAACTTCAAACAATGATTTTGTTCTCCCTCCAAAAGCAGGAACTGACGCAGCAGGAATAGGATATGCAGTTTTTACGTGTGATCCTTCAACAATTGATTTGACGGATAAAAACAGTTATTCAGCTACCACTCAACCATGTTTTGGAGGTTTTCATTACAGTTCTTCTTATACAGATATTAATGACGGAACTTCTGCAAATTCTGGCGGAGTTCAGTTAGGAGGTAAAACAACATTTTGGATGGTGCCAATTACATTTGATGATGCATGTTCTCCCAGTAAATCTTCCGCGAGTTGTAAAACAGGAGATAGCAATATTGGTGTAGATATAAATGGAGATAATTGTTTTAAAACAGGAACTCCAATAAAAATAAATTATATACCACCGCCATCTTGCGCAAGTTGTTCTAATGCAACTTGTAAAGTTGTTGTTTCAAATGGTGCTGATTTAACAAGTGCTAGATCACAATCTACTACAGATATGACAGCACAAGAATCAACAAAAAAGAATACTATTTTTTTAAAAGATGATGGTGTTTCTAAAACTATTTGTGTTCCTGTCAATGTACCATCCGATGCAACTACATTTGGATTTAAACATGCAATGCCAGCTGGATATTCTACAGGTTGTTCACTTACAGATCCAGATATTACTCGTTCATATACTTTAGTTCCTTCAACATGTGCAGGCCCTAATATTAATCCAAAGACACCTAACGGCGGTAAAGTAGGAAGTGGTTTTAACCCGGAATGGGATGTTGTATCTTCTGCTCCTGGGGCAGGCCAATTAGTACCAGGTGATTATGTTTTTTGTTTTACTATAAAAGTTAATCCTGGTTCTTTATGTTCCTCTATTCCATATCTAACTTTAGGTGCCTATTCCAACGGCACTCCATGCGCTGCCAATAACGGAACCTCAACAGTTAAAATTAATGGAGCGACTCCATCAGCAACTAAAAATCCATCCAAAAATTCCTATATTCTTTGTTATAACGATAAATTAGACATAACAACAACGGGTGCAAATCCAGGTACCGACTATGGTATTTTTGTTAATGCGCCGACGGGAAATGATTTGACGACACAAACTAGCTCATTTACAAAAGAATATTTTAATGAAAGCTTAAATAGTATGTCTGAGACATCGTTGGGTAATAATAGTGCAATTTTTGGATTTATCGCTGGATTAACTGGAGTTCCAAAGACAGTGACAAATAATACAATTTGGTGGGTTCCAATTTCTACTGCTACAGCTGGAATATTATCAGATCCTAATTGTTACAACATGGATTATCAAAATGAAGCATATAAGGTTACCTACTTAAATGATATAAAATTAGATACAGCAACAGATTGTTCAAATTCAAAATTTAAATTAACCATTTCGGGTGGTTCTCCTGAATTTGTAGCTGGATCAAAGTATACAATTACAACTAATAAAGGCACACTGGACGCAAGTACGCTATCCACTAGTGGAGGTTCGGTATATTTATCTGGGTTAAATTCTGGAGATCAATTTACATTATCAATCACAGATGGGGTTGGTTGTACCAAACAAGTTACAGGTAAATACTATTGTCCTTGCTCTGTTCCGACAGTGAGTGGAACACTTGTTATGTGTGTTGGTGAACAAGTTACATTAACAGGATCAGGTACTGCTGCGACCACTAATCCTTGGACAGCATCTAATACGAATGTGGTAATTTCCGGTACTGGTCAAACTAGAACAATCGTTGGTAAAACTGCTGGTTCAACAGATATTACTTATAAAGATAATTCTGGGTGTTCTAAAACAGTAACAGTAACCATTAACGGAAATCCAACACTTACAGCAAATCCTACGTCTATCTTAGTTTCTGCAACTTCTGCTATTACTGTTACTGGAGGATCAGGTACAGCAGCAGCATCAAATGCATGGGTGTCTTCTTCTGTTGCAAACGCTACAATTGTTGGCGCTGGTCAGTCAGCTACTGTAACAGGGGTTGCTGTAGGTAATTCCAATATAATTTATACCGACAATAAAGGTTGTGACGACACTGTTCAAGTAACCGTGACAGTTCCTGGTTGTCAAACAATTTCAAATCCTTCTCCAGCTCAAGTTCTTTGTCAAGGTTCCGACCCAAGTCCTTTTAAAGTGTCGACCTCCGAAACGGCTGCGAATAGTATTTATTTTGTCGTTTATCCAGCAATGTTCAAACCAGCAAATGCTGCAGCGGTATATAGTGGTATAAACGTTACTGGTGTAGCAATTTCAAATAAATTAACTCCTTCAGCAGGAACAGCTTCGATTGATTTACCTCCATTGGGAACTTTAGGTTCTTTACCCGTTACAATTTCAGGTGATTATTATGTGTATGCAATTTTAGATCCAGCACCAACGGATGTAAATTGTAGACCATATGCTGAAATAAAAGTAACGATAAAGGATAGTGTTATTCCTGTTATTACTTCAGGTGCATTGAATTCTAATTCTTCGACTTTTACATGGAATGATATACCCACGGCTAACAAATTTGGTGTCGATACTGCAAGAATAGCATCTACAATTCCTCCAACTGCATGGAAATCTGCAGTTTCAATTGTTAACTCTACCGGTGGTTTAGGCAATACATTTACGTTTAATAATATTCCTCTTGGACAAACTGCGCATATAAAAATTACACCGCAAGATAATTCTGGCACCCAGATGGCTTGTTCTAATACAGCAATGTCTTCAATTACTAATCCAAATTGTACCAAACCAATTCCTTTGGCTTTAACAGCTCCTTCATTAGTTTGCGAGGGTACTGCACTAAGTATTCTAGGAAGTTTAGATCCAAGTTCAGTCCCTTCTAATTTTAAATGGAGAATTTCATCGGATGGAGTTAATTGGTCGGATGTTTCAGGACCTGATTTTGATGTAACAACTTCTCCTTCTACCTTGTCTATTCCAAAAACTAGGTTTTTTATGAATAAAAATTTCGTAAAATTGGTTGTTACTGATAAGGCTACAGGAGTATGTAAAGATTCTACTTTACCAGTTAAGATTTTAGTAAATGAATTGCCAAATGCATCTTTATCTATTAACCCGGATCCTGCTAAAATATGTATAGGAACAGGTAAACTTATTTCTGTAACATTTTTAGGTAATAAAGGGGTACCACCATATGTTTTTGATTACACACTAGATGGAAGTATTCGGAAAGATTCCTCGTTAGCGAGTTCAAGTGTACTGACCTATGATTTTAAAACAGACCGTTTAATTAATGATTCTACCTTTGTTTTAACCACTGTTACAGATAAAAACGGTTGTTCATCTGCAATTACAATAAATAATACCGTTAAAATGCAAGTTCTTCCTGTTTTAAAACCGCTATTTGTTGCTGATCAAACTATTGGTTGTTACCCATTTAAAGTAATTTTTTCCGATAAATCATCTACTAAAAGTAAAGAAGTGTCTTGGGATTTTGGAGATGGGTCGCCAGTATCTAAAGATTCTTTATACACATCTTACATATTTAAAAAAGCAGGTGATTTTACAATTACGTTTAAATCTACGTTAAACGGTTGTTCGGATACCATGGTAAAAACAGAGTATATTCATGTTAAAGATAGACCGAAAGCACAATTTTCTCCAAAGATTACAAACATAAGCATGATTGATCCTGAGATTCAATTTGTCAATACTTCATCTTCTAATTCAGTTTATTATAAATGGATTTTTGGAGATGGAAGTCCAGTGTCTAATTTAGTAAATCCAAAACATACGTTTATAGGACAAGGAAATAATGGGTTGCCTGATCCTGGTAAATATGTGGTGGAATTGTATGCATATGTGAATCAAGATTGTTGGGATTCAACTAGTACAACCATAACCATCGATGACGAACAAATTTATTATATTCCTAACACCTTTACACCAAATGGGGATGAAAAAAACAATCTATTTCAACCAATATTTACCAGTGGTTATGATCCACAGAATTACCATTTCTTAATCTACAATCGTTGGGGAGAAATAGTTTTTGAATCAAATAATCCTGCCATCGGTTGGGATGGTACTTTCGGTAGTAAAATGTTAAGTAATGAAACATTTACCTGGAAACTTCAATTCAAAGAAAGATTGACCGAGAAGGAACATTATCTCACAGGTCATGTGAATTTAATTAAATAAGTATTAAATAGGCTGTTTCATTTGAAACAGCCTTTTAAATTTAACAGATGTCAGAATCGATAAAGCCTTTAGTAGTGTTAAATGCTTCCGCTGGAAGTGGTAAAACATATAGTCTTGTACAGATGTACTTGAAACTTATTTTATCTCAAGTAGCCGAAAAAAGTTTTACCCAAGTGATGGCTATGACGTTTACTAATAAGGCCGCTTTCGAGATGAAACAACGAATTCTAGATGCGCTTGATGAGATTTCCTCGGTAGAAAAATTAACCGACAAACCTAAAGCAAAAGCAATAGAAAAGATTACACAACTTTCTGAGGAATTGCAAATCACCCCAAAAGAAGTGGTAGTGCGTTCAAATACTGTTCTAAAACAAATATTACATCAATTCGAAGATTTTCATGTAATGACTATCGATAAATTTAATCTTCGTTTGATTCGTTCTTTTTCGAAGGAATTAGATTTGCCCATCGATTCCAAAATTGTTCTGAATGAGGATGAGGTACTTAGTGAAATTATAGAAAAATTGATGGATAGTATTGATGCATCCGGTAATAACGTAATATCTTCCTTAATTATTAATTACTCTAAAGGAAAATTAGATGAAGAAGAAACTTGGAACTTTCAGACGCAACTAAGAAATTTTGCAACAATACTTACAAATGAGAAGTATTTTAAACAAATCGAAATTCTCATTAATAATGATTACTCCAAAAATGCTTTTGCTACGCTAAAAACAGTGATTAAAACAAGTGAAGAAAATATACATTCCCGCGCAAAAGAGCTGTACGATGTGTTTGACAGCATAGACGAAAAAGAGTTGCCTGGAGGCACAACCTCTGGTAATGCATTCAGAAAATTAGTTTCAAATAAATTGTTTACAGCGGAGGGTTTTGAAAATGGTTTTTTTTCGGAGTCCATGTTAAAAAATATTGAAAATGGAAATAAAACAAAACAATTTCCGGAGGTATTAAAAAACAAAAGTGTATCGTTTAATACCTTTTATAAAAAAGAAGTTGCTGGCTATTTATTAGAGAAGGAAGCATACAAGAATTTTTATAACATGGCTCTGTTGCAATGTATCTCTTCCGAATTAAAAGGGGTAAGAGAAACCGATAAAATACTTCGTATCTCTGAATTTAACAAGTTGATATCTGAATTAATTCGAGATGAAAATGCGCCGTTTATCTATGAACGCATTGGAAATAGATTTAAACATTTTTTATTGGATGAATTTCAAGATACTTCTCGCTTACAATGGCAAAATATTGTTCCTTTACTTCACGAATCGCTTGCAAATAAAAACGAAAATTTAATTGTAGGTGATGCTAAACAATCTATTTACCGCTTTAAAAATGGATTAGCTGAACAATTTGTTGCTCTTCCTGCACTTTATAACCCCGAAAACGATTCTAAAACCAAAACATTATCCAATTATTTTGAAGATTTAGGAGTAAAAAAACCATTGGTGTATAATTATCGTTCTTCCAAAGAAATAGTTCAGTTTAATAACAGTTTTTTTAACGTAATACAAAATTCGATCGATCCAAAATACAAAGATTTTTATAAAGATGTTTACCAAGAACCAAAAGGAACGGAAGGAGGATATATTGAAATAATTACGGAAGAAACTCTTGAGAATTCACAGGAAAAAGCGCTTAATCAATTGCTAAAATGGGTGGGTGAATTATTCGATGAAGGGTATGAGGGAGGAGATATTTGTATACTCGGAAATACCAAAAAAGAATGTAATACGTGGGCGATAGAATTATCCAAAAAATATAAGGTTGTATCAGACGATAGCTTATTAGTAAATTCAGACCAATTCGTAAAAATGGCAATTGCTTTTTTTAAATGGCGTGTAAATCCAAAAGGAGAATTAGAAGCAAAAAGATTTTGTGAGTTATATTTTTCTTGTTTTTCAGAAAATGCAGTGGAGAAACAAAATAGGTATTGGAAGACCTATGAAAATAAAGCAAAGAAAAAAGTAACTTTTTTTGATTCAACACATTTTATAGTAGATGTTTTTGGAGATGAATCTAACTTTTATTTTAAGTATGATAGTCTTTATATGCTATTACAAGGTTTTTTCAAGGTTTTACATATTAACGAATTAAAAAATACATATTTACATCACTTGTCGGATATGGTACACGATTTTGATATTGTATATGGACCAAATTTGGAAATGTTCTTAGAAGAATATGACAAAAAAGGCAAAAATAGTGCGATACAAATACCTGAAAATAAAGAAGCGATTAAAATTATGACAGGACATAAATCGAAAGGTTTAGAATTCCCTATTGTGATTCTTCCAAACATAGATTTTAGTTTAGATTCAAAAAAAGCAAAGTATTTAATTGAAGATAATGGATATTTTCTTTATTCTGGTTTATCCTCCAAAAGCCCAATCAATAGCATAGCCAATTTTACAAAATTAGAGAAGGGACAAAATTTCATGGATAAGTTAAATCTGTGTTATGTAATGATGACTCGCCCTGTTGAAAGATTGTATGTAGGTAATTTATATCAAAAAGGAAATTTTGGAATAACTTTTCATGAAACAATCTTAGGTTTATCTGATTTTAAATGGGATACATCTTCTACGGAAAATAAATTTATATTTGGTGAAAAGATTATAAAACCAAAGAAACCCATGCATACGTCGATGGATGATTTCGTTCCAATAAGTTTTAAAGATCGATTGTGGTTTCCAGATATTTCATTTAATTCTAGTCTTGTACAAGAAGATGCTGAGTTAAATACCGCTAGAAGGTTTGGAAATCAATTACATGAAGCACTTTCTGTAATAAACAATACCGAAGAAATTCCAAATACACTGGATTGGTTATACAAAGAAGGAAGAATTGAATTTCAATTTTTAGATCAATTATCCAAAGAATTATCTGTGATTTTAGAAAATCATGCATACCAATCCCTTCTCAGAGATGCCTTGAAAATTAGTAATGAACAAACCATTCTTATTGGTCCGAATGAAAGCAAACGTCCAGATAAAATTATTTTTAAAGAGCATGAAACAATAGTTATCGATTTTAAAACAGGATTAGCCACTTCTAAAAATGAAAAGCAAGTGGAGTTGTATAAAAAAATACTCTCCGAAATGAATTTCCCAAATGTCAAAGGCTTTTTGTTTTATACGAGCAATTTGCTATTACAAGAAATTTAGTGAAATAGGCTTCATTTTTTTATACGACTTTTTAAGTATTTAGATGGTTTTCAAAGTAAAATTGACTAATTCGTTAAATCAAGTAATCTAGATATTCTGATAAGATTAAACTTCATATTTTTTTCATACATTTGCTTATATACATTTAGCTTATGACATCCAGTACAAGACTTACTACAGAAGATAAAGCACTTAAAATTAATTTAACTGCGGATATCTATGGTTGTTTCGCAGAAATTGGCGCAGGACAAGAAGTGGCAGCTAATTTTTTCAAAGCTGGAGGAAGCTCAGGAACAATTGCTTATACCCAATCTGCCTACGACATGAAAGTGTCTGATGCGATGTATGGTTCTGCTTCACGTTATGTATGCGAAGATCGTTTGCTTACTATGTTAGAAACAGAATACGAAACGATGAAATACAGACTGCCGGAAAAACAAAAATCTACCCGTTTTTTCGCTTTTTGTAATACCGTAGAATCCCTTAATTACCACCGTACTAATCAAGGACAAGGTTGGATCGGAATCCGTTTCCAACGTGCACTTGGGGAAGAACATAATGATGTTGTACTCCATGTAAATATGCACGATAACAATAATAGAAGTCAACAAACTGCTTTAGGTATTCTTGGAGTAAATTTAATTTATGCGTGTTTCTTCCATTACGATAATATCGATGATTTTATATCCGGAATTGTTACACGATTACCGAGAGAACGAATTGAAATAGATATGTTGCGCGTCTCAGGACCTGCTTTTGAAGGTATTGACAACCGCGTGATTGCAATGAACTTGGTGAAAAGGGGAGTGACTGATGCTACAATGTTTGACCTTTGTGGTACAGTACTTCAACCAGCTACGGCTTTATACAAAAAAAATATCCTTTTGATGCGCGGTCGTTTTAGACCAGTTACCAAAGTGCATATCGATATGATAGAGCAAGGTACAAAACAGTTTTTACTTGAAAAAGGGGTGGAAGAAGATAATGTTGCAGTAGTTTTTGAATTGACATTGAAAGACTTAACTGCAGACGGTAAAATCTCTGAAAAGGATTTTATTGATCGAGCGGAATTACTTTGTTCACTAGGATATACTGTGATGATTTCTAATTATTTGAAACATTACAAAATGATGGATTACCTCGCAACCATTGCGAGAGAACAATTAATGGGAGTAATATTAGGAGTCTATAATGTACATGCTATTTTTGATGAAAGATATTACGATAATTTAAGAGGTGGAATTTTAGAAGCATTTGGAAGAGGTTTTGGGCATAATGTTAAAATGTATGTGTATCCCGCAAATGATTTTGAAACAGGTGATTTGTACAACCTAGATAGATTAGAAATTCCTGAAAAATTTAAAGGCCTTCTTCAATTTTTGAAAGAAAATAATAAAATTGAAGCAATTCATAATTTTGATACCCAATTATTACATATACTCTCCGATGATGTCCTTTCCAAAATCAATGCAGGCGCAACAAGTTGGGAGAATGATGTTCCAGAGGAAGTGGTGAAAGCAATTAAATTTTTTGAATTGTTTGGTTACGTTAAAAAAGAAGAGATAGTCACTCCTTAAAATGTTCGAATGGGCCAAATCAAGAATGCACTAATTCGCTATCGTGTTATCGATAAAGCAATAAGAAATAAATACAAACCTTTTCCCTCCAAAGCAGAGTTAAGAAAGGCCTGTGAAGACGCACTTTTTGGTAATGATGAAGGCGAAAATATTTGTGATTCTACGATTGAAAAAGATTTGTTCTTTTTGAGAATGGAACACGACGCGCCTATTAAATATAGTAAACGCCACGGTGGATATTACTATAATTCAGACACTTTTTCGTTAGATGATATTCCATTGACAGACCAAGACATGGATGCAATTCGATTTGCAGCAAATACTCTCTCTCAATTTAAGGATGTCGAAATGTTTAAACAATTCGGGTTTGCAATTGATAAGATAGTTGAAAAAGTTGCTATCTCAAATGATCCATTGGTGGAGAATTCAAATTCATTTGTTCAATTTGAAGCAGCGCACTCTGTAAGAGGAAATGAATTCTTATCAGTTCTACTTTCAGGGATTAGACAACGAAAATATACCTATTTTGAATATGGCAGTTTTACTTCAGACAAAAAGAAATCTCGAAAAGTAATTCCTTTATTATTGAAAGAATACAGAAATCGTTGGTATTTAATATGCCACGATTGCGTGAAAGAAGCAATAATTACATATGCATTGGAACGAATGGAAAATGTAGAAGTTTCGGACAGCGTTGCTTCCGATATAATTTCATTTGATAACCAAGCTTTTTTTCAAAATGCAATCGGTATTACTGTAAATAATTCAACTCCAGAGACGGTTATTTTTAAAGCAGATAATGTTGCTTCTAAGTACATTGATTCGCAGCCTTTTCACGCTTCTCAAAAAATGGTGAAAGAAGGGAAAAATAAAACCACCTTCTCGTTACAAGTTATTATCTCCGAAGAATTAATTCGATCTTTATTAAGTTATGGAGGTGAATTGGAAGTTTTGGAACCTGAAAACTTACGCAATACGATCAAAAAACGAATCGTAGAAATGAGTGAACGTTACGATATATAAACAGTAGTATAATAAAAGTATGACAATTCTTAAAAAAATAGAAAAAGGTGTATTAACACTCACATTAAATAGACCTGCAGTTTTTAATTCATTTAATAAAGAAATGGCGTTAGCCTTGCAAGCAGAATTAAATAATGCAAGTTCAAACGAAGAAGTGCGTGCAATTTTGTTAACTGGAGAAGGAAAAGCATTTTGTGCAGGACAGGACTTGGCAGAGGCAACCGCTTCCGATGGACCTTCTTTACAGTCTATTGTAAAAGAGCATTATAATCCAATAATTGAATTAATTCGTACTATCGAAAAACCAGTTGTCGCTGCTGTTAATGGTGTTGCAGCTGGAGCTGGAGCTAATATAGCGCTTGCTTGCGATATTACAATTGCAAAAGAATCAGCAAGTTTTATTCAAGCATTCTCTAAAATTGGCTTAATTCCTGATTCAGGTGGTACGTTCTTTTTGCCTAGAATTATTGGAATGCAAAAAGCAACTGCTTTAATGATGACAGGAGATAAAGTTTCTGCTAAACAAGCCGAATCCTTAAATCTGATATACAAAGCTGTTGAAGATCATCGATTTGAAGAAGAAGTACTTAGTTTTGTAAACACCCTAGCAAACATGCCTACAAAAGGGCTAGGCTTAACAAAAAAAGCATTGAACCAATCTTTTACAAATGATTTATCAACGCAACTAGCGCTAGAAGAAGAATTACAAACAGTTGCTGGAAGTACGTACGATTTTAAGGAAGGTGTGCAGGCATTTTTAGAAAAAAGAGCTCCAATTTTTAAAGGGAAATAAGAAATGAATGTAGTTGGTGTCATTGGTGCTGGTACAATGGGCATTGGTATTGCTCAAGTTGCAGTTCAGAATAATAAAAAAGTTATCGTAATCGAAGTAAATGAAGAGGTACTTTCTAAATCTAAAGCTAATTTATTCAAGACGTTTGAAAAATTAGTAGAGAAAGAAAAGGTAACCTCTGAACAAGTGGCTTCGTTTAAAAGTGCGATGACCTTTACAACGCAGTATAGTGCATTAAAAGAAGCAGACCTTGTTATCGAGGCAATTATTGAAAATTTAGAGGTAAAACATAGTGTCTTTAAAAAAGTAGAAGAAATTGTTAGTGAATCATGTATTCTAGCATCTAATACTTCTTCCTTGTCGATTGCTTCTATGAGTGCTGTATTAAATATACCTACTAGATTTTTAGGAATCCATTTCTTCAACCCTGCACCTTTGATGGCTTTAGTAGAGGTTATCCCTGGTGTGCAAACTAATGCAGAAGTAACAGAATTGGTGAAAACTGAAATGTTAGCATGGAATAAAAAAGCGGTTGTAGTAAAAGATACTCCAGGTTTCATTGTAAATCGTGTAGCAAGACCATTTTATGGAGAGGCATTGCGTATATATGAAGAAGGTATCGCAGATTTTGCAACTATTGATTGGGCGATGACCCATTTTGGTGGTTTTAAAATGGGACCTTTCACATTAATGGATTATATCGGAAATGATATCAATTATACCGTGACAGAGTCTGTTTTTGAAGCGTTTTATTTTGACCCGAGATTCAAACCTTCATTTACACAAAAAAGACACAAAGAAGCTGGATTATATGGTAGAAAGTCCGGCAAAGGATACTATGATTACAATGAAAATGCTCAAAAACCGTCTCCAACGGAAGATGTTTCCTTGGGGAAATATATTTTTGATCGAATTCTAGCTATGTTAATCAATGAAGCGTTTGATGCATTATTTATGCAAGTTGCATCCCAAGAAGATATTGATACCGCTATGAAATTTGGAGTTAATTATCCAAAAGGGTTACTTCAATGGGCAGATGAAATCGGCTTAGAAAATATTCTTCAAACACTGACAAATTTATTTGAAGAATATGGGGAAGATAGATACAGACCAAATCCACTTTTGAAACGAAAAGTGCAAAGTGTTCAATAAATAAGTTATGTTGACTAGATATAATTCGTAAAAGGTGAGTTGAAAAGCTCACCTTTTTTTATTACATTTAATGATAGTAATTTAGATATATCTCATGAAACGAATTGCATTACTTACTTCTGGTGGAGATAGTCCAGGGATGAACGCTGCTATTAGAGCAATCGTTAAAACATGTTTATTTCATAATATCGTCCCTATCGGTATTAGTGATGGATATAAAGGAATGGTTCAAAAAGACTTTTTTCCTATGTCATATGGAGATGTGGATAATATTATACATACAGGCGGTACACTTTTAGGATCTTCACGTTGCCTCGAATTTAAAAATAAATCTACGCGAGAAATAGCCATTCAAAACTTAAAAGAAAATGAAATTGATGGTCTGATAGTGATAGGTGGAGATGGTACGTTTACAGGTGCAACTATTCTCTCCTCCGAAATGGGAATTCCGGTAATCGGTATTCCTGGTACAATTGATAATGATATTTATGGAACAGACCATACCATTGGCTATGATACCGCACTTAATACGGTAATTAATGCTGTAGACAAAATAAGAGACACTGCTTCAAGCCATCACCGTATATTTTTTATTGAAGTAATGGGAAGACATGCGGGATTCATAGCAATCAATGCTGCAATAGCAAGTGGTGCTGAAAGTGTGTTAATTCCAGAAGAAGCTCCAAATCTAAATAAATTGGTAGCGCAAATACAAAATCAAAACAAAGGAAAAAGAAGTAGTATTATTATTGTTGCCGAAGGCGAACAAGAAGGTGGAAGTATAGAATTGATTAATAAAGTATCACCTATGCTAGAAGGTTACGATTTACGACCTACCGTTTTAGGCCATATACAAAGAGGAGGGAGTCCTTCAGCATTTGATAGAATATTAGCAACTAAAATGGGGTCACATGCAGTTGAATTATTGTTAGCCGGTCAACATAGTGTTATGATAGGTTGTATCGGAGATAATTTAATTACTACTTCTCTCGAAATTGCAATGAAATTACACACAAAGCCCGATTTAGAAAGTCTAACATTATTAAAGAAAATGCTTACAAAACAGTAATTTCAGTTGTTTAATGTAACATTTAGTTAAAAATCTTAAAATACAAGCTATTTATTTACTGCATGTTAAGAAATAATTAATTTTTTATCTAAATAAATTAGTGTAAATATAAATTTGTGTTATATCTTTGCACCTCTCAACGGAGAAAGGGGTTTTGAAATGTGTAATAAAACAAAAAAAATATTTTTTTACTTTTTGTTGTTTAATTAAAATAAATACATATCTTTGCACCCCGCAACACAATAGAGTGAGCGAAGTTATTTGAGGAGTAATTTTTGAGTAATAACAAAAGATAAGTTCTTTGACATATTAGGAAATAAGGAAACAGCGTA
>Ga0172373_10000106_pt1 | contig 120158 bp, 103 predicted proteins | sample Lak10m_2_FD_114546 | JGI IMG/M metagenome (GOLD analysis project Ga0172373, IMG submission 114546) | Freshwater microbial communities from Kabuno Bay, South-Kivu, Congo - kab_092012_10m | ecosystem: Environmental > Aquatic > Freshwater > Lake | place: Democratic Republic of the Congo...
CTCCCCGCTTCCTTCACGCCGGCCTCGCGGTTCGACGCTCTGCGGTTCGCTTCGCTCGCTGTGACCAGCTCACGGGTGGACTTTCACCTCCAAGATCGCGCCCATGCCGGGCGCACAAAGAAGGACGGGGCCGTCGCCGGCCCCGTCTTCATCGCGTGTCGTCACACCGGGAGCGGCGCGCTCATTCGGCGGCGCGGTCGCCCTTGCGCTCGATCTTCACGAGATGGTTCACGTAGTCGTCCTTGAAGTGCTTCAGCGACGACGTGATGGGCGAGCAGGCGAACTCGCCGAGGGCACAGAGGGTGTTGCCGGCGATCTGCTTCGACACGAACGACAGCGTGTCGAGGTCGGCCTCCTTCGCCTTGCCATCCATGATCCGGTAGAGCGTCTTCTCGAGCCAGTTGGTGCCCTCGCGGCACGGCGTGCACTTGCCGCAGCTCTCGTGGCGGAAGAACTCCACCATGCGCGTCGCGGCCCAGGCGATGTCGACGCTGTCGTCCATGATGATGAACGACGCCGAGCCGAGCATCGAGCCCGCGCCCTTGATGCCGTCGTAGTCGAGGATGGCGTCGAGCTGGCTCGCCGGGATGAGCAGCGACGACGGACCGGCGGGCAGCACGGCCTTCACCGGGCGACCCGACGGCGTGCCGCCGCCGTACTCCTCGATGAGCTGGCGGATCGTGACCTTGCCGAGGGGCAGCTCGTAGTTGCCGGGCTTCTTCACGTGGCCCGAGAGGCAGAAGATCTTCGGGCCGGTGTTGTTCGGCGGGTTGCCGATCGCCTTGTAGGCGTCGACGCCCTTCGCGAGGATGAAGGGGACGTTGGCGATGGTCTCGACGTTGTTGACCACCGTCGGCTTCATGTAGAGGCCGGCGACGGCGGGGAACGGCGGGCGCGAGCGCGGCATCGCGCGGCTGCCCTCGAGGGACTCGATGAGGGCCGTCTCCTCGCCGCAGATGTAGGCGCCGGCGCCGAGGAAGACGATGATGTCGAGGGTGAACGGGCTGCCGTCGGGCTTCTTCAGCGTCGACGGCTGACCGAGGAGGCCGGCCTTCTTCGCCTCGGCGATGGCGGCGTTGAGGCGCTCGCCGGCGACGGTGTACTCGCCGCGGATGTAGATGAACGCGAGCTCACAGCCGATGGCGTAGGAGCCGATCGCCACGCCCTCGATGAGGGTGTGGGGCTCGACCTCCATGATGTCGCGATCCTTGAACGTGCCCGGCTCGCTCTCGTCGGCATTGACGACGAGGTACTTGGGGCCCGGGCCCTTCGGCACGAACGACCACTTGAGGCCGGTGGGGAAGCCGGCGCCGCCGCGGCCCTTGAGCCCGGAGTCCTTCACCATCGCGGTGACCTCGTCGGGCGTCTTCTGCAGGGCCGTCTTGAGGCCCTCGTAGCCGCCACGCTTGAGGTACTCGTCGAGGGTGACGGCGGTCGTACGACCGGGGTTCGGCAGGAGGATCGGCTGGTAGTCGATGGGCATGGGTGCCTCTCAGGCGGATGCAGGAGGGGGACGACGACGACGACGACGGCTCAGTGCTTGCCGTGCGTGTCGGGCCTGGGCGCGCGGGCGGCGCGCTGCTTGAGGTCGGTGACGAGCTTCTTGAGGTCGTCGTCCGTCTTGAGGTTCTCGACGTAGTCGTCGCCGACGCGACACATCGGGGCCCGGTGGCAGGCGCCGTAGCACTCGACGGTGCCGTGCAGCTCGATGAGGTGGTCCTTCGTGTGGCCGTGGCGGGTGCCGAAGCGACCCGCCATCTCGACGTCGAGGAGCTTCGCCGTCTTCGCGAGGGCCTCTTCGGCGCCGGCGAGCGCGCAGGGCAGCTGGATGCAGTACTCGACGCGGACGGGCGCCACCGGCTCGGTGAAGAGCATCGCGTAGAACGTCGCCAACTCGACGGCGTGGCTGTGGGGCAGGCCCACGAGGTCGGCCACCTCGGCGAGGGTCTCGGTGGAGAGCCAGCCCTTCTCTTTCTGGGCGAGCTTCAGCGACGGCAAGAGCGCCGTCTTCTTCGAGGGGTAGCGGGCGACCTCGGCGTGGATCGCCGACACGGTGGCAGCGGAGAGCGTCATGGCGCTTCGATGCCAGAGGCGCGCGCAGGGGACAAGGGCGAACGTTGACCACCGGGACGCACGCACCGCGTGTCCGACATGTCGTGGTCGTGTCCGGGGCGAGGCCGGCGGCTCAGGTCTTCAGGTTGGCCGTGTCGACGTCGTTGATGTAGGTGGGCGGCTCGTCGAGGCGCTCGAAGAGGTACGCCAGCGGCACCGGGCCGTTCACCATCAGCAGCGTGTAGAAGCGGCGGTCGCTGTAGCCGTCGCGCCAGCGGCGATGCGCTTCGCGGCGCAGCTGCTCGATGCGGACCTTGCCAACGAGGCCTGAGAGGCCCGAGGTGGGCCGGGCCAGCAGCGTCCGCACGATCGCCCGCGCCACCGGCAGCCGCAGGCCCGCCCGGCGCACGAGGAACGCGGCCGCCGACTCCGCGCTTGCCCGCCCGAGGGCCAGGTTGACATCGACGATGGCCGTGAGGGCCGCCGTCAGTGCGTGGTGCAGCATCATGAGGCGGCTGGCCGGCGAGTGCCGGAAGTTCTGCTCGCGCATCAGCTCGGCGGCCACGAGGCCCCAGCCGGCGACCATGTCCTGGCCCCAGCTGGCGGCCGGGCCGGCCACCGCGCCAAGGAGGGCGCCGCGGCGCGCGATCGACGTCGTGCGGTTCTGCCAGACGGCCTGCACATGGCGGCCGGGGAAGCCGAGGCCCGCCACAAGGGACTCGAGGTCGGCCACCGACAGCTCGCGCAGGGCCTCCTGCTGGGGACCAAGGGGCTCTCGCAGCAAGAGGAGCGCGTCCTGCCGGGGCGCATAGGGCTGCGGCGGCAGGTAGAGCGCGGTCTGGCCGGCCGGTCCGAAGGCCGCCGGCATGACGTCGGTGTGCAGCCGCTCCTCGCCGTTGTCGGGCGCCGGCGACACCACCGGGACCGTCCCCTGCTCGTGCACGAAGGAGCGGCTCTGGTCGACGAGCTCGCGCGTCCAGGCGATGGCCTCCGACAGGCTGTGCGGGACATTCTTGCGGGCGGCGGCGACGGCACCGTCTTCCGTCTGGCCCTTGAAGCCGCGGCGCATCACGCGGAGAATCTCGACGCGCAGCCCCTCGGCGACCGTCCGTCCGAGGTCGAGGACCTCGTTGGCGGTGAGGTCGAGGCCACGCAGGCGGAGCATCTCGTCGAAGCGGGCGGCGCCGGGCGGCGGCGGCGGCGCCGGCGACAGGCCGAGCAGCCAGTCCCGGTGGGCGTCGAGAGCGTCGGCGGCGGCGTCGACGCCGGCGTGAACGCTCGCCTGCAGGGACGCCGGCAGGTGCCGCCCCGCGGGCGTCGGCGCCCGGGCCGCATCGCCGATGGCGCGCAGGAGTTCCGGCATGCCGTCGACGACGTCACGCGCGCGGACGATGAACTCGGGGCTCACCGCCGTCAGGGTCTGGTCGCCGGTCTTGCGCGCCTGCTCAAGGGCCTGCGGCAGCGCCTGCAAGCGCTTCGAGAGGGCATCGAAGCGCTGCTCGGGCTCCGCCGGCAACAGCCCCCGCACGTGCAGCAGCAGGGTCTCGGCGATGGGCGTGACGACGTCGGGGTCGCTGCGCCAGAGCGCGAGTTCCTCGTCGACGTAGCGGAACAGCTCGAGGGAGGCGGCGAAGACGCGGGCGTCAAGCAGGCGCTCGCGGCTCTCGGTGGCCTGTGACTCGAGGTCCCGACGCCAGGCGACGTTGGCCTCGATGGTTGCGGCCTTGTTTTCAAGCGACGCGTCGAAGAGGGAGCCGTGGTGCTCGACGAGGCCGAGCGCCGTCTCCACCTCGGGGCGGAGGCCGCAGAGGCGACGAACGTGGGCGTCGTCGCGGGCGTTTCTGCGGTGGCTCTCAGTCGTCACGCGAGGGTCTCCTGGTCAGCGCCTTGCCGTCTAGGTGGCAGGCGAAGCGGTGTCTACGCCCTGCCCGCAGGCCACGGGCCACGAGCGGCGGGGGGCCGCCCGGCGTGGTCACTGCACAGCGAGGGCCTCTTCGCTCCCGAGGTCGCCGCCGCAGGCCTCGAAGACCGCGAGGGGGACCTCCTTGTTGACGCCGATCGCGGCGTCGGCCTGCTCGAGGGCGAGCTGGCGCTGGTCGGCGCGGAACTGCTCACAGGTGGCCACGCAGGGCTTCGCCGTGTCCTCCGTCTGCCAGCAGGTGCCAGCGTCACCGAAGGTTTCATCCGCGACGTCGAAGTCACCGAAGGGCTCGGCGAGGGCCCGATCACATTCGTCGGCCGCAATGCACTCGGCCTTGCGATCGATGACGCAGCCGCTGGCGGCGACGACGATGGTGGCGAGGATGAAGGCGAGGGGGCGGGTCATGCGGGCTCCGGCGCTGAGACGGGAGGCGACGATACAGCGTCCCCGGCGCGGCGCGAAACACCCGTCCGACCGCGCCTCACCCTGCCCAACCGGCCCCCCGGCGATCTCAGCCGGCCTGGCCGCCCGCCGCACGCCACAGCGCCGGGAGGTGCCAGAGGTCGGGCAGCCATGCCGCCGCGCGAGCGGCCGCCTCGGGTGGACGGGCCCGGGGGTCGGGGACGGCCACGACCATCATGCCGGCCGCGAGCCCGGCCAGCAGACCGCTCTGGCTGTCCTCGACCGCGACCGCGTCGGCCGGGTCGACGCCGAGGCTCCTGCAGGCGTCGAGGTAGACGGTCGGATCGGGCTTGCCCCGCGGCAGCCCCCACGCCGAGTGGACGGCGGCGAAGCGGTGCTCGACGTCGAGGCGACGCAGCACGGCGGCGATGATCGCGGGCGGCGACGACGACGCGAGTCCCAGGCCGAGCCCGGTCTCGACGACGGCGTCGAGGGCAGCGAGGGCCCCGGGCATGGCCTCGCCGCGGGCGAGGACGCGCGCGACGACGCCCGCGACGATGGCCTCGACGAGCGCCCCGGCCGGGACGGCGCCGAGGGCCACCGGGTGACGCTCCTGCCAGTGGCGCACGACGGCGTCGATGCGGACGCCGGTGGTCTCAAGGCAGTCCTCGACGGTGAGGGCCACCCCGTGGGCGGCGAAGGCGGTGATCTCGGCCTCATGCCAGAGCGGCTCGCTGTCGATGAGCACACCGTCCATGTCGAAGACGATGGCGCGGGGCCTCCGCGGCAGCCCGCCGCGCGGCCCGCTCATTTGCCCTCGGCAGCAGCGGCAGCGGCGGCGTTCTGCTTCAGCTTGTTCTCGGCCCGATCGATCCGGATGCGTGCGTCGTCGACCTGACGGCCGGGAGCACCGCCGACGGTGTCGACGGCCTGTTCGCGATCGGGGCACGCGGTGGCAGCGATGATGACGCAGGTGGTCAGGAGGGCGGTGCGCAGCATGACGCAAACGTAGTACGGCCGACCCATGGCGTACACGAGCACCCAGAAGATCCGCTTCGACGACGTCGACGGCGCCGGCATCGTCTACTACCCGCGCTTCCTCCATCTGTGCCACGCGGCCTTCGAGGACTTCTTCGACGACGTCGCGCCGTTCTCCTACCCGGCACTCATCCGCGATCGCCGCCTCGGCTTTCCCACCGTGCACATCGAGGCCGACTACAAAGCCCCGCTCGCCTACGGCGACACCGCGGTCGTCACGGTCGGCGTCACCCGCGTTGGCACCTCCTCGATCGGGACCCACTACGAGATCCGTCGGCGCCGGGACTCGGTCCTGTCGTTCTCGGCCGACATCACGGCGGTGCTCATCCAGCTCGACACCGGCCGCCCCGTGCCGCTCACCGACGAGCTGAAGGCGGTGTTCTCCCGCTACCTGCAGTCGTGAGCAGCCATTGACGGGTTGCGTCGGCGTCGACCCCCGATAGGGTGCCGACCATGGCCGACGCGCAGACCCGGGGTCCCTTCAACACCATCCTCACCGTGCTGACGGCGATCGCCGCCGCCGTCCTCGTCGTCGTCCTGCTCCAGCGTGCCGGCGTCATCGGTGGTCCGCCGGTCGCGCGGACGGTGACGAAGACCGTCGCCGATGCGGTGGGCGTTCCGGTGGGGGGCACCCCGACGCTCAAGCCCAACCCGAAGAACCTCAAGGCCTACTTCGACGACGACGACCCGGCGGTGAAGACGACCGACATCGGGCCGAACCGCTGGAAGATCATCGACATCCACGAGCACGCCCAGAGCATGGCCGAGGCCGAGCGCCTGCTGGCGGCGATGGACCGCTACGGCGTCCAGCGCGTGTGCCTCGCGTCGGCGACGATCTACACGTTCACGCTCAACAACCAGTACGGCTTCGAGCAGTACAAGGAGAACAACGAGGTCCTCCTCCAGATCAAGGAGCGCTGGCCCGACCGCTTCTGCGCGCTCATCACGTTCGATCCCCTCGATCCGAACCACCTCGACCTCGTCAAGGACGCCGTCCGCCGCGGCGCGGACGGCGTGAAGCTCTACCTCGGGCACGGTGCTGCGACGGGCAAGGGTCCGTTCCACGTCATGCCCATCGACGACGCGCGCATGGAGCCCTTCTGGTCCTTCGTCGACGAGGCCCAGCTGCCGGTGCTGATGCACGTCAACCTCATCAAGTTCTGGGATGAGACCATCTCGGTCCTCGAGAAGCACCCGCACCTGCGTCTGTGCCTGCCCCACTTCGGCCTGCACAAGAACACCGAGGCGCGCCTTGCCCGACTCGGGTGGATCTTCGACCGCTACCCGAACACCTTCACCGACGTCAGCTACGGCTACTACACGTTCCAGGTCGAGGGCTTCGAGGCCCTCGCGAAGTGGCGGTCCCGCAGCCGCGACTACCTGCAGCGCTACGCCGACCGCATCATGTTTGCGTCGGACATGGTCCTCGAGCCGACAAAGGACGTGCAGTACATCGAGGACACGCTGCGCAGCTATCGGCAGTTCCACGAGGAGAAGCGCTTCCGGCTGTTTCTCGTGCCGACGGCGCTGATGCACGGCATGGACCTCGACAACGAGACCCTCACGAAGATCTACGAGCGCTCGGGCGCCCGCTTCCTGCTGCTCGACGAGCAGGGCCGCCTGCCGGACCGCCGCCAGAATCCCGTCGTCACCATCGAGCGCCCGGCCATCCCGCCCCTCGACAAGGAGACCATCCCCCATGACCCGCAGTACCTGCCCCGGGCCGAAGGCGAGGCCTTCGCGTCGTCGAAGACGATGACGGAGCTGGGCGGTCGGCGGCAGTCGGCCACCGGCGCGAAGTCCGAGGGCGGCGGCGGTGAGGGCCACGCCCACCCTGCCGACGACCACCACGAGGACGATCCCGAGGCCGCCAGCGAGTGCCCCTGAAGGTCGGACACGGCCCGGGCGGGACAGCGCGACCAACCGGTCACCAACCTGCTAGGGTCGGTCCGCCCGCATGACCACCTCCGACGTCATCGACGACGACCTGCCGCGGCCGTTTGGCGCCTATCTGCTGCTGCAGAACTTCGCGCGCGGCGGCATGGGTGAGGTGTACCTCGCGAAGTCGGGCGGCATCGCCGGTCTCGAGCGCGTCTGCGTCCTCAAGAAGCTGCGGGCCGAGCTCACCGGCGACCGCGAGTACGTCACGCGCTTCGTCGACGAGGCCCGCGTCGTCGTCACCCTCAACCACGCCAACATCTGCAGCGTCTTCGACGTCGGCCGGGTCGCGACGCCGGGCCCCGACGGCCCCGTCGACGAGTACTACCTCGCGATGGAGTACATCGCCGGCCGCGACCTGCGCTCGATGCAGGACCGCTGCCGTCGCCAGGCCATCGTTCCCGAGCCCACCGTCGTCGTGCACCTCATCTGCGAGGTGCTGAAGGCCCTCGACTACGCCCACCGCCGCAAGCACCCGGTCACCGGCGAGCCCCTCCACCTCGTCCACCGCGACATCAGCCCCCAGAACGTCCTCGTCAGCTACGAGGGCGAGGTGAAGCTGATCGACTTCGGCCTCGCGGCGAGCCGCCTCAAGGTGGAGCGCACACAGCCCAACGTCGTCATGGGCAAGATGGCCTACATGCCGCCGGAGCAGGCCCGCGGCGACGCCATCGACAGCCGCGCCGACCTCTTTGCCTGCGGCGTCATGCTCTACGAGTTGCTCGCCAACGAGCGCTACTACGAGGGCATGACCGCCAACGACATCTGGCAGGTCGCCGGTCGCGGCAGCTTCATGCCGAGGTCGTGGGCCCGCCTGGACCCGGGCCTGCAGGGCATCCTCGCGCGGGCCCTGCACCCCGATCCGCAGCGACGGCTGGCGACGTGCGGCGAGTTCCGCGAGCTGCTCCTCGGCTGGGCCGCCGCGCGCGGGGCCGCCGGCGCCGAGCGCTCGCTCCGCGAGCTGATGGAGCACCTGTTCGTCGACGAGATGGCGCGGGAGCGGGCGACGATGGCCCGCTTCGGCGGCGTCACCATCGCGTCGTTCCGTGGCGAGATCGAGTCGACGAAGAACCACGTCGTGTCGCTCGCCGGTGAGCGCTCGGCGGCGAAGGCCGAGCCGCCGCGGGGCATCCACGAGGAGCCCACCCTCTTCGACGCCCGCCGACCGGCCCGCTCGACCGAGGAGGGTCGCTCGACGCCGTCGTCGGAGGGCACGCCGCGCATCCACGAGGAGCGCACGATGGTCACGAGCCCCTCGGGCCGGACCCTGCGCGCCCTCGAGCAGGAGGCCGCCGCCGGCCGCGTCGAGCGGACGCAGATCGTGCGTCGTCGCCACGACACCGAGGAGGACGACACCGACGGCGTCCCCGGCGACGCCACCGCCATCGACCTCCCGGCCCGTCGCGGCCTCTGGGTCGGCGGCGCCGTCGGCGTGGCGGCCCTGCTGATCGGCCTCGGTCTCGCCGCCGGCCGGTGGCGTGACGCGCCGCCTGCCCCGACGACGCCCCCGACGACGACGACCACGACGACGACACCCCCGCCGACACCGACGCCAACGCCGACGACGCCTCCGCCGACGATGCCCCCGTCGACGACGACGCGCCCGGCCCCGCCGCGGTTGGCCCCGCCCCCGACAACGACAAAGGCGCCGGTCCGCCCACCACCGCCGACGGCGTCGCCGCCCACGGCCCCGCCGAAGCCAAAGCCGCCTCCGACGACGCTGCCGGCCGCTGCGCCCGTTCCCGCGACCGGGTGGGAGGCCCTCGTGCGGGCCCGACCGCCCTGCCTTGCACCGCTGCTCGCGGCCCGCGGCAGGTTCCCCGAATCCGTCTTCCTCTCCGGTCACGCCGCCGAGATCCGCGCCTGCGCGGCCCAGGCCGGCGTCGTCATCCGCTGATCATGCGCCTGCACCACCTCGCCATCCAGGTCCCCGACCTCGACGCCGCCGTTGCCTTCTACGGCGACGTCCTCGGCCTGCAGACGCTGCGTCGGCAACCCCACGCCGTGTGGGTGGACGCCGGCGGCACCATCCTCATGCTGGAGCGCTGTCGCGAGGGCGGCGACGCCGACGACCCCTGGGAGCGCGCCGACGCCGGCCCCTTCGTCGTCGCCTTCGCCATCGCTGCCGACGAGCGGGAGCGCTGGCGGAACCGGCTGGCCGAGGCCGGCGTCTCGATCCACCACGCCTCGGCGTTCACGCTCTACTTCCGCGACCCCTGGGGAACCCGGCTCGCCCTGTCCCATTTTCCGACACCGGCGCCGACGGCGGACCGCGCGGAGTGAAGCCACGCCGTCCCGATATCAACCAGATGGTCGGAAACTGACCGCATGGTCGATGCACGAGTGCCTTGCCAAGGGGTCCGGTCGGGCTGTATCGAAGCGATACGCTGTATCAGCCTGATCCGCTGCCACGTCGGCAGCGTTCGTCCGGGGTCCCCATGGCCAACGCCAAGCACACCGTCACCGCCCGCGTCCTGCTCATCGACGACGATGAGGCCATCTGCGGACTGGTGTCCAAGTACCTGCAGCACCATGGCCACACGGTGGACATCCACCACCATGGCCATGAGCTCGACCAGGCGCTGGGCACCCCCTACGACGTCGTCCTTCTCGACATGGGCCTGCCCGGCATCGACGGGCTGACCATCCTCGACCGGCTGACCCGGGAGCATCCCGAGATCGCCGTCGTCATGATGACCGCCGCGACCGGGGTCGACTCCATCGTTGACGCCATGCGTCGTGGGGCCTTCGACTACCTCACCAAGCCCCCCGACCTGCAGCGCCTCGCCATCGTCGTGCGCAACGCCGCCGAGCACACCCGCCTGCGCCTCGAGAGCGACGGTCTGCGCGCGGCGATGCTGCGCGGTGACGGCGGCCCGCACCTCATCTGCGGCAGCCAGGCGATGAGCGAGGTCATCTCCCTCGTCGAGCGCGTCGCCGCCAGCCGCGTCCCCGTCCTCGTCTACGGCGAGGCCGGCAGCGGCAAGGAGCTCGTCGCCCACCGCATCCACGCCCGCAGCCGTCGCCGCGATGCCCCGTTTGTCGTCGTCAACTGCGCGCAGAAGCCCGCCGAGGCCCTCGCCGAGAAGCTCTTTGGGCCCAATGGCCAGGGCGGCAAGTTCGCCGAGGCCCGCGGCGGCACCCTGTTCCTCGACGAGGTCGGTGAACTGTCGCCGGAACTGCAGACCCGCCTGCAGCGGGCCCTGCACGACGCCAGCGTCCAGGACCGCCGCGGCACCGGCAACGACGACGTCCGCGTCATCGCCGCGTCGGTGAAGCACCTGCCGACGGAGGTGTCGCGCGGCACCTTCCGCGCCGACCTCTTCTACCGGCTCAATGTCTTCTCCATCACCGTGCCGCCGCTGCGCGATCGCCGTGACGACATCCCGGCCCTGGCCCGCTACGCCCTGGCCCGCTTCGCCGCCCGCGAGAACCAGCCGCCGCCGGCCCTCTCCGACGAGGTCCTGCAGGCCCTCGTGAACTACCCGTGGCCGGGCAACGTCCGCGAGCTCAACAACACCGTCGAGCGGATGGCCCTCGTGGCCTCGGGCAACATCATCAAGGCCGAGGACCTCCCCGACGAGATCCGCGCCGTCGTCGCCACCACGCGCCGCGACGAGCCCGTCCCGAGCGGCGCGTCCCTCCTCGGCGACGACGACGACAAGAACGCCGTCCGCCCGCTGCACGAGGTGGAGCGCGAGATGATGATCGCCGCGCTGCGCGAGACCGAGGGCAACGTCTCCGAGGCGGCGCGCCGTCTCGGCATCGGCCGCGCGACCTTCTACCGCCGCGCCCAGCGCCACGGCCTCACGCGCGAGGACGGCTTTCCCGGGTGAGCCGCCCATCGGCGATGGACGCCAGAACGAACCGCGCGGCCCGAGGGCCGCGCGGTTCGTTTCTGGCGGTGCCCCGTCGTTGTCGTCAGCCAGCGCGGAGCTGGCGGACGATGGCCGCGAGGTGGGCCGGCGAGAAGAGCTGGAAGACGCGGGAGCCGAAGCGGACGAGGTCGCCGTCGGCGAGCGCCACCTCCTGCTGGCCGACGCTCTCACCGTTGACGGCGGTGCCGTTCGACGACGCGGCGTCGGCGATCCACACCTCGTCGCCCGCGAGGCGCACGCGGGCGTGGAGCTTCGAGATGCCGCCGTCGACGATGCAGACGTCGTTGGTGGTGGCGCGACCGACGAGGATCGTGTCGGGAAACGCCGTGCCCGGACGCTTCTGCAGCGGCCACACGCCCCAGCTCTCGTCGATGAGGACGGCGGCTCCGCCCGTCGACACGCGGGTCGGCCGGACGGTCTTCACCGCGCCGGTCCGATAGGACCAGCCCTCATCACCCTCGTCGTCGGGCACCATGCCCACGAGACACCACGCCGACAGCGGGGCGTCGACGCGGAGTTCCTGGACGCGGGTGACGACGGGGCGGCTCATGCGTCAGCCGTGGGCCGCCCGGCCGGCCGCCATCGACGCCGCCTCCCAGATCGCCTCGTAGAGCGTCGGGTGGGCGTGCACCGTGCGCGCGAGCTCCTCGATGGGCAGCTCGGCGCTGATGGCGAGCGCCGGCTCGGCGAGCAGGTCGGTCGCCTGGGGGCCGACGATGTGGCAGCCGAGGATCTCGCCGTACTTCGCGTCGACGACGAACTTCACGAAGCCGCGCTTCTTCAGCAGGATCGCCGCCTTCGCGTTCTTCGCGAAGTCGAACTTCGCGATCTTGACGTCGTGGCCGCGCTTCTTCGCCTCTTCCTCGGTGAGGCCGCTCCAGGCCATCGGCGGCTCGGAGTAGACGCACGACGGCGTGTGGTCGTAGTTGAGCGCCGCCGGCTTCGGGCCGAGGCCCATCGTCGAGGCGATGTGCTCGACGGCGATCATGCCCTCGGCGGAGGCGACGTGGGCGAGCCACGGCGTGTTGACGCAGTCGCCGATGGCGTAGAGGCCGGGCTCGGCGGTCTGCATCATGCCGTCGACGCCGACGAAGCCGCCCTTGTCGAGGGTGGCCTTCGTCGTCTCGAGGCCGATGTTCTGCGTCAGCGGCGGGCGACCGACGGCGACGAGGATGTACTCCGTCGTCAGCGTGGCCTGGCTGCCGTCGGCGTTCTGGTACGAGGTGAAGACCTCGTTGCCCTTGCGCTCGATCGACGTGACCTTGACCTCGGTCTTGATCTCGCAGCCCTGCTTGCTGAGCTCGTCGGCGAGGAGCTTGCTGCTCTCGGCCTCGGCCGGAGCGACGATGCGCGGCAGCATCTCGAGGACGGTGACCTTCGTGCCGAGGCGCGCGAACAGGCTCGCGAACTCGATGCCGATGACGCCGCCGCCGAGGATGGCGAGGGAGCCCGGGATCTTCGGGATGTCGAGGATGTGGTCCGAGCTCATGATGCGCTCGCCGTCGAACTTCGCGAACGGCAGCTCGCGCGGCTTGCTGCCGACGGCGAGGACGACGTTCTTCGTCTCGATGACGCTCTCCTTGCCCGTCTCGTCCTTGACGACGACACGGCGCTTGCCGCCGGAGAAGTCGACGCGGCCGAAGCCGGAGATGACGTCGACCTTGCGGTGCTTCATGAGGTGGGCGACGCCGCCGGCGTTGCTCTTGATGACCTGGCCCTTGTGGGCCATGACCTTCTCCCACTCGACGCGCACGCCTTCGACCATCACGCCCATGCGGGCGGCCTCCTTGACCTCGGAGACGACGTCGGCGGCGTGCAGCAGGGCCTTGGTCGGAATGCAGCCGCGGTGCAGACAGGTGCCACCGAGGGCCTTGTCCTTCTCGACGACGGCGGTCTTCAGGCCAAGGGCGCCGGCGCGGGCCGCGGCGATGTAGCCACCGGGGCCGGAGCCGATGACAACGACGTCGTAGACGGGGGTCGACATGAAAACCTCACTGGGAGTGGGATGATGGCGGGGTGCTACGCAGTCGCCGTGGCGCCGTCAAGGTCGCGAGCGGGATCGCGACCGGGCCGCGTGCCGAGGCCATCCGCTGCCGGCGCCTGCGCCCCGAGGTCGTTTCTGCTAGTGCTCCGGCATGGTGGCGCCTCCCATCCTCCTCAGCATCGCCGGCTCGGACCCCTCGGGCGGCGCCGGCATCCAGGCCGACCTCAAGACGTTCACGGCCCACCTCGGCTACGGCGCCGCCGTCATCACGGCGCTGACGGCCCAGAACACCGTCGGCGTCAGCGGCGTGCATGCACCGCCGCCGGCGTTCGTGCGCCAGCAGCTCGAGGACGTCGTGGGCGACCTCGACGTCGCGGCCGGCAAGACCGGCATGCTTGTGGATGCCCCCACCATCGGCGCCGTCGTCGATGGCCTGCAGGCGGCCTTCGCCCGCTGCCGCTTTCCCCTCGTCGTCGACCCGGTCCTCATCAGCAAGAGCGGCCACGCGCTGCTGGCCGACGACGCCGTCGACACGATGCGCGCGCGTCTGCTGCCCCTTGCCACCATCGTCACGCCGAACCTGCCCGAGGCCGCGCGCCTCGTCGGCTTCGACGTCGACAGCCACGACGACGCCGTGCGTGCCGGCCGGGCCCTGCTCGCGGCGGGGGCAGGCGCGGCCCTCATCAAGGGCGGGCACGGTCGCGGCGACGTCGTCGTCGATGTGCTGGTCCTGCCCGATGGCGTCGTGGACGTCACGTCGCCGCGCCTCGCCACCCGCCACACCCATGGCACCGGCTGCACGCTGTCGGCCGCGATCGCCGCGCGCCTCGGTCGGGGCGATGCCCTCGTCGACGCCGTGCGGGGCGCCGTGACGTGGGTCCACGCCGCCATCGCGGGCGCGCCGGGCTTCGGGGCGGGCCATGGGCCGCTCCACCACCTGCACGGGCTCGAGGCCCTCGGCAGGGTGCCGTGAGCGACGTCGACGCCGACGCGCGGGATGTCGCGATGATGCAGCGGGCCCTGGCGCTCGCCGCCGAGGCCGCCGCCGCCGGCGAGGTGCCGGTGGGTGCCGTCGTCGTCGACGACACCGGCCGCGTCATCGGTGAGGGGCGCAATACCCGCGAGGGCGATCGAGACCCGCTCGGCCACGCCGAGATCCTCGCCATCGCCGCCGCGAGCCGGGCCCTGGGGCGCTGGCGTCTGTCGGGCTGCACGCTCTACGTGACGCTCGAGCCCTGCTTCATGTGCGCCGGCGCCCTCGTGAACGCCCGCGTCGACCGGCTCGTCTTTGGCGCCACCGATCCGAAGGCCGGCGCCGTCGGCTCCCTCGCCGACGTCTGCCGCGATCCGCGGCTCAACCACCGTCTCGTCGTCGACACCGGCGTCCTCGCCGACGACTGCGGCGCCGTCCTCAAGGCCTTCTTCAAGACCCGGCGCCAGAAGGCCGCGGTCACTCCGACGGGGTCGCCGCCTTCGCCTCCCGACGACGGACCCGCCAGCGCTTGATGGCGCCAGCGCCGATGAGCACGGGGGCCGTCACCGCGGCCAGCGGCGCCACGCCGATCATGCAGGGCGCGCAGATCGTCGACGCGGCGACGACGCCGACGCCCATCAGACCGATGCCGACGCCCGACCAGGCGAGGACCTCGCCACGGTCCTGGTCCGGCCCCTGGTAGGGCGCATGACGCATCGCCTCGAGCTCGGCGTCGAGGTCACGATCGGCAGGATGGCGCACTTTGTCCGACATGATCATACCTCACGGAGAGGGCCCACATCATGGAGAGCCGGTTCGCAACGCAAAGGGTGCACCGGCGCTCTACGGGGCCGGCGTCCCCCCGGTGACCGGCGGATCGAGCGCCTTGAGCGCCTCCGCCAGCTGCTCTGCCTGCGGCGTCGCAAGGGCCTGCACGCCAAAGAGCCCGACCGTCATCGCGTCGGGCACCCGACGGCGGACCCCGGAGAGCCAGCCGCGGCCCACAGCGATGACGACGACGTCGGCCTGACCGGCCCCGAAGCCCTGCCCCATCCGCGCCGCCTGATCGAGGGCCATGACGAGGCGGGCGCCGAGCGCCTGGGCGTCCTCGTCGGCGACGCGCCCCTGCCGGGCGACGATGAGGCCCTGGGCGTCGACGACGAAGCCGACGACGGCGCCCGCGAGCGTCATGCCCTGCTGCACGAGCTGGCCGAACGCGGCGCCGCCGAAGCCCACGCCGGGCATGGCCGACGATGATCGCGTCGTCGGCAGCGGCGCCGTCGTCGGGATCACCGGGCTGGGCGGCAGCGACACCGCCGATGGCGCGGGCACCGACGCTGCGGCGACCGGCGGCGACGGCACCGGCGACGGCGACGGCGACGACGAAGGAGACGACCGCGACGACGGCGACGGCGCCTGCTGGAGGCGACGTGCGGCGCTGCGCAGCGCCTCGAGGTCAGAGAAGTGAGCGCGGCGCTCGCTCGACGTCATGGGCGGCTCCTCCCTGCAGGGTCTGGATGCGGGTCTCGAGTTCCTGGGCGAGCAGCTGGAAGCGGCGGGCCTCGGGCGGCAGCGCCCCACCAAGGAAGGCCACCGGCACGCCCGCGAGGCTGGCCTCACCAAAGACGTCGACGCGAGGGATGACGGTCTCGAGGACACCGTCGACGTGGCCCCAGAGTTCCATCAGGACCTCCTGGCTGAAGGCCTGCTTCTTGTCGGCCATCGTCGGCAGCAGGCCAAGGAGGGCGAGGCGCGGGTTGCCCGTCTCCCGCACATGCTCGACGACGCGCAGCAGCTGGTGCAGCGAGCGCAGCGCGAGGGGCTCGGCCTGCACCGGAGCAAGGACCCCGTCGGCCACCTGGAGCGCCGCGCGCGTCGCGGCCCCCACGCCCGACGGCGTGTCGATGACGACGCGCTCGAAGCCCGACATCGCCGCGAGGACCTGCGGCAGCGCGGCCCGCAGTCCCGCCTCGAAGTCGACGGCGTCGACGGGGTCGAGGCGACCGCGCGGCAGCAGCGAGAGGCGGGGCTCCTTCGTGGTGAGGACGACGTCGGCGGGCGTGGCCGCCTGCAACACGACGTCGGCGACGCCGGCGAGGGCGTCGTCGCCACGGGCGAGGGCGTGGCCGACGCTCCCTTGCGGGTCGAGATCGATGAGAAGGGTCTTTCGGCCGCTCTCAGCGAGCGTGAGCGCGAGGTTGAGGGCGATCGTGGTCTTGCCGACGCCGCCCTTGGCGGACGCGACGGCGATGGTGAAGGTCATGGTCCCCCCGTGACGACGTCGTCGATGACGCCGAGGGCCTTCAGGCGTTGCAGGTTGGCGATCACGCGGGCGTCGCTCGGACGCAGGGCCCGGGCCCGCGAGAGCAGGGTCGCGGCGCGGCGGTGGTCGCGACCGAGGATGGCATCGATGGACTCGTCCATCAGCGCTTCGAAGCCGTCGTCGCCGGCAGCGGCCGTGGCCTGGGTCGGCGCCGCGCCACCGCCCGCAGGTGCCGGCGCATCGCCGACGATGGCGCCCTCGTCCTGCAGGCGCGCCGCCTCCATCAGCAGGAACTCCGCACGCCCCTCGACGGTGCGCGGCACCGAGCGATCAACGAGGGTCCGGCAGTGTGCGTTGGCCTTGAGGGCGAGGCGCATGAAGGCCGCGTCGCCGCTGCCGAGGGCGTCGCGCGCTGCCCAGGCCTGGCCATCGACGATGACGATTTCGCCGCCGTCGACGGAGATGACCGCCGAGTGGCGCCCCATCATCGAAAGCTGGACGTAGTCGGCGGCGGTGAATGGCGTGGCTTCGGGCTGGGTACGACGCAGCGAGGCGATGTGCTGTTCGACGATGCCACGCAGCTCCTCGAGGGGCACGGGCTTCTCGCGCAGTTCGACGTTGGCGTAGGCAGGGATGCGGGGACGGTAGGTGCTCAGGTAGGCCGAGATGAAGACGATGCGCGGGTTGCGGCCATGGGCACGCAGGGGCCCGATGATCTCGAGCCCCGAGCGGTCGGGCAGGTCGAGATCCGACAGCACGAGGTCGACAGGGTGGACCTCGGCCAGGCGGATGGCCTCGTCCACCCGGCCAGCGTCGATCACCACGACGTCGGGCAGGCGCGAGAGCCCCCGCACCATCGACGAACGCAGCACCGGCTCGTCCTCGACGATGAGCACCGTCGTCTTCATGGGCGACCCGGCACCTTGTAGCGATCGACGAGGAGGTCGACGCCGCAGGGGAAGTCGGAGGCCCAGGCGATGAACTGCTGCACCATCGCCTTGCCGCGGAAGAACGCGCCATGCTGTGGCGCGATCATCTCGATGTCGAGGTCGCGCACCATCGTCGCCCAGGCCTTCATCGCCACCGCCGAGGCCATGTAGCGACGGTGGAAGCCGTCCATGTAGCGGCGGTGCGCCTCGAAGTCGGGCACCTCGGTGTAGGGCTGGCCGAGGGAAGCGCCGAGGTCGCCGCTGTAGAAGATCTTCGACACCGGGTCGTAGACGTGGAAGTTGCCCGCCGAGTGGAGGAAGTGCGCCGGCAGGAACAGCAGCGGCACGCCTTTCAGGTCGAAGACCATCCCCTCGTCGGGGATCTCCTTCAGTCGATCGGCGACGAGGTGATCGAGACCGAAGTGGGGGATGAAGCGCTTCCACAGCGACGATGCCCACGCATCGGCGTCTGTCGTCATCAGCCAGCCGTTGATGCCGGCGACGATGTCGGGGTCCTGATGCGAGAGGAACAGGTGCTTCAGGCCCGACACCGGCACCACGCTCGCGAGGTCGGAGAGCAGCTTGCGGAAGGCCTTGTGGCCACCGGGGTCGAGAACGATGGCGGTGCCGTCGTGGACGATGACGTGGTTGTTGGCCTGCACGGCGCCGCCGTCTTCGCTTTCGTCAAAGCAGACGTTCTGGTGCTGCGGCGACGTGAACAGATCGATGCGACTCATGGGTGCTTCCTTCATCTCGACGAACACGCAGGTGGGTGCCGTCGGAGCCGTCCGTGTGGGGGGCCCACGTCGGTGTCGCCGGCGTGGGAGCGTCTGCGTGTGGCGATGCCTCGCTCAAAGGATGCGGCCGATGTCCTCGGCGGCGCGGCGCATGTCGAGGAACACGAGGCCGAGCTTGGCCTCCGCCGTCGTCAGCGCGAGCAGCAGGGCGCCCCGGCCGGCGTTCACCATGATGGCGTAGCCGCGTTCGCCCTTCACGAGCACCTGCTGCAGCCCGCCCCGCACCAGCTCCGTCGACGCTCGTGAGCCGAGCGAGAGCAGCGTGGCGGCCATGCCGGCGACGCGCATCTCATCGATGTGCTGCGGCAGCGCGCTGGCGATGGCGAGGCCGTCTTCGGAAATGAGGGCGCAGGCCTCGATGTCGGGTGTGCTCGACTGCAGGTTGCGCAGAATGGCGTTCAGCTCGGTGACACGGGACATGCGGACGCTCCTTCAACGGTCGGGCGACAGGGCCCGGGAGACCATCGACGCCGGGGTTCCGGCGGCGACGCTGACGGTGGTGGGCAGGGTGATGCGGATGCGGGTGCCAGCGCCGACGACGGAGTCGATCTCCACCGTGCCGCCGGCGTCGGTGACGAGGCGTTCGACGAGCGCGAGGCCGATGCCGGAGCCGCGCGTCTTCGTCGTGAAGAACAGCTCGCGGCAGCGGGCGAGGACCTCGGGCGTCATGCCGGCGCCGTCGTCCTCGACCGTCAGCCGCAGCCGACCGTCGACGACGACGAAGGCGACATGGACGGTACCGCCGGGCCGGCTCGCCTGCAGCGCGTTCTGCACGAGGTTGAAGACGATCGCGCGGAAGGCGTCGGGGCTGAAGGGCTGCAGGGGCGTCGCCTGGATGTCGGCGTCGAGGGCGATGCCGAGGTCGCGGGCCCGGGGCGAGAGCACCCGCACCGCGTCGGCGACAGCGTGGTCGACGGCACCGGGGCGATCGCTGCGCAGCTCGCGCCCGGCGATGCCGACGCCATCGAGGGTGAGGCGCATGCGCCGCAGCTCACCCAGGACGGTGTGCAGGTCCCGCTGGAGCTGGGGCTCCATCCCTTGATCCTCGTCGAGCGCCACCTCGATCACCGAGGTGACGGCGGCGAGGGGGTTCTTCACCTCGTGCAACACCGCCGGCAGCAGGTCGGCGATGATGGCCAGCCGCAGGAGCCGATCGCGCTCGGCCTTCAACTTCTCGACCTGCGTGATGTCGGAGAACACGACGACGCGAGCGCCGCCAACCGTCTCCTGGGCCGTGAAGCCGACGACGATGACGTCCCCGGCGCGATGAACCCGGGCGATGCGCCGCCCGCCGCGCGCGCCATCGCCGGCGACCTGCTGGTCCGCGAAGAGACCGGCGAACTGGAGGCCGACGACGTCCCCGACGACCTCGCGGGCCCGCTCGTTCTGGGCCACGATGACGTCGTCGGGGCCGAGCATCAGCAGGGCCGCCGGCACATCACCGAGGGGGATCGACGCGAGCATGTTCCCGTGGCATTCCACCCGGCGTGCCGCCGCAAGGCCGCGCTCCAAAGCGCCACCATCCGTTCGCACGGGTCGAATCCACACGATCTGTGAGCGAGCCCGCACACCGGACAGTGGCGTCCGCTCGGTCGTCGCTGGACGCAGCGGCGGCGGCGCCACCCGACCCGCGACCGCACCTGATATATGTGTGTGTCCTCACCACATCCGCGAGCTTGCCGTGGCCGACGTCGACGCCCCCACCACCCTGCCCCACCGTGCCGCCGTGCCAGGCCTCGCCGAACGCCTGGGCGCGATCGTGGTGCGGCCGGTGCGGGCCCTGCGGTCCCTCGAGCGTCAGCCCGGCGCCCACCCTGTCGAGCCGTTCCTCGTCCTTGCCCTCGTCGTCCTCGCCCTGCACGCCGCCGAGGGCTACCGCGCGCTCGCCATCGTCGGTGAGGCACCGTGGATCGCGGTCAAGCGCCTCGTCGACGTCGTCTGGCGCGCCGGCCGGACCGACATCGTCGTCATCGCCGTGAGCGCCGCCGTCGTCGCCGTGATCGGCCAATGGCGCGGGCGCCGGCCCCTCGGGGTCTTCGTCGCCGTCACCTACCTCGGCGTGCAGCTCGCCCTGTGGAAGGCCATCGGCGGCCTGCTCTCCCTCGCCGGCGTCGAGCTGTGGTTCATGCCCCACCGGGCCGTCGACTCCATGGCCGTCGTCGTCGGCGGCAAGGTCGACATGGTGCGCTTCGCCGTGAAGTGCGCCGTCGCCTACGGCCCCGGCCTCGCGGTACTCCTCGCCTGGCTCGCGACGCTCACCCGCGCCGACGACGTCCTCGTCGGCCCCCGCGCCGTCGTCGCCCGCCGCGGCGCCGCCGTCGGCGCCGTCGTCGTCCTCGCCCTGGTCCTCGGCGCGGTGGCGCAGGTCGTCAGCCGCCACGAGGTGCTCCGGCCGAAGCTGGGTGGCGACGCCTTCCCGGCGCTCGCGCTGCCCCGGCTCGAAAAGGGCGGCCGCGTCGACATCATGGGATCCCTGCCAGCCGGCACCCGCGTCGTCGTCGTCGACTTCTGGGCCTCGTGGTGCGGGCCCTGCAAGCGCTCGCTGCCCGAGCTCTCGCAGATCGCCGACGACTACAAGGACCGCGGCGTCGTCGTCTACGGCGTCAACCGCGAGCCCTCGGACCAGCCGGCGGCCCGCGCCGCGTGGAAGGCCATCGGCGCCACCTTCGACAGCCTCGTCGACACCGCGGGCCTCGGCGAGCGGCTGGGCCTCACGAGCCTGCCGACGTCGTACGTCGTCGGCACGGACGGCCGCATCCGCCATGTCCACCTCGGCTACACCGAGCCCGCCGTGCTGCGCGCCGAGCTCGACGCCCTGCTCGCTGCGCCGTGAGCCCCGGCTCCTGGCCATGAAACAGAACGAGGGGCCCATCGGGCCCCTCGCTCGTTGCCGCTGCGGCGCCGCCGTCAGGCGGACGGACCGCCGCTGCCCGCCACCGGCGGCGTCGACGGCGAGGCCACCGGGGCGACCTCGGGGTCGAGCGCCAGCTCCAGCACCTCGCGCATGTCGGAGACGAGGTGGATGGTGAGCTGCGCGCGCACCTCCTCGGGGATGTCGTCGACGTCGCGGCCGTTCTGCTGGGGCAGCAGCACGGTCGTGATGCCGGCGCGGTGCGCGGCGAGCACCTTCGAGACGATGCCACCGACCGGCAGCACCTTGCCGCGAAGCGTGGCCTCACCGGTCATGGCGAGGTCGCTCTTCACGCGCCGCCCCGACAGCAACGACACCAGCGCCGTGAACATCGTGACGCCCGCCGACGGACCGTCCTTGGGCACGGCACCCGCCGGGATGTGCACGTGGACGTCGCTCTCGGCGAGGAACTTCGGCTCGATGCCGAGCTCTCCGGCGTGGCTGCGCACGTAGGTCATCGCCGCCGTCGCCGACTCCTTCATCACGTCGCCGAGCTGACCGGTGAGGGTCACCGCGCCCTTGCCGGGCATGCGGCTCGTCTCGATGAAGAGGATGTCGCCGCCGACCGGGGTCCAGGCGAGGCCGATGGCCACACCCGGCAGGGTCATGCGTTCGGCGCGCTCGTCGAAGAACTTCTGCTTGCCGATCAGGTCCTTCAGCTGGGCCGGATCGGTGACGACGAGGGGCGCCTGGCGGGCGGCGGCGTCGTCCTTCGGCGCGCGGGCCACGCGCAGGGCGAGGGCCCGACAGAGCTTCGTCACCTCCCGCTGCAGCTGCCGCACGCCGGCTTCGCGCGTCCAGCCGGCGATGATCGCCTTGAGGACGTCGTCGTTGACGACGAGCTGCTCGAGCTGCAGGCCGTGCTCGGCGAGCTTCTTCGGCACAAGGTGCCGCTTCGCGATGGCGAGCTTCTCCTGCTGCGTGTAGCCGTCGATCTCGATGATCTCGAGGCGATCGCGCAGCGGACCCGAGAGCTGCGAGAGGTCGTTCACCGTGCAGATGAACAGCACCTCGGACAGATCGAACGGCAGCTCCATGTAGTGGTCGGTGAACGTGTGGTTCTGCTCGGGGTCGAGGACCTCGAGGAGGGCCGCGCCCGGATCGCCGGCCCAGCCCTTGCCGAGCTTGTCGATCTCGTCGAGGAGGAGCACCGGGTTCTTCGCCCCCGCCTTCTTCATCGCGTGGATGATGCGACCGGGGATGGCGCCGACGTAGGTGCGGCGATGACCACGCACCTCGGCCTCGTCGCGGACGCCGCCGAAGGAGATGCGCTGGAACGGCCGGCCGAGGGCGTCGGCGACGGACTGGCCGAGGCTCGTCTTGCCCACGCCGGGCGGACCGGCGAGGCAGAGGATGGTCGCCTTCGACGTGCCCGTCATCTCGATGACCGCGAGGTGCTCGAGGATGCGCTTCTTCACGTCGGTGAGGCCGGTGTGGTCCTCATCGAGCTTCGCCTCGACGTCGGCGATCGTGGCCTCGGACTTCGCCGTCACCTTCCACGGCAGATCGACGATCCACTCGAGGTAGTGGCGGATGACGCCCTGCTCGGGGCCGGAGGCCTGGCCCTGCAGGCGCGACAGCTCGCGCTCGGCGACCTTGCGCACCTCGTCGGGGAGGTCGGCCTTCGCGACCCGCTCGGCGAGCTTCTCGACGTCGCTCTTGCCGTCGTCGTCGACGAGTTCCTTCTTGATGGCCTTCATCTGCTCGCGGAGGATCGCCTCCTTCTGGTGCTTCTGGAACTCCTTGCGCACCTCGGAGTCGATCTTCTGGCGCAGGTCGCCGGCAGTGCGCTGCTCGACGACGAGGCCCATGACGATCGACAGGCGGTCGACCACGTCGGTCGCCTGCAGGATCTCGAGCTCCTTCGGCACCGGCAGGCCCATGGCGCCGGCGGTGCGGTCGGCGAGGCGGCCGCCGTCGTCCTCCTCGAGGAGGCCGTCGAGGGCGCGGGCGAAGGGGCCCGTCGCGGTGGTCTTCACGTCGGCGAGCTCGGCCTTGAGCGCGGTGGCGAGCTCGGCGGCGCGGCTGCTGTCCTTTGCGACGTCGAGGATCGTCTCGCACTCGGCCTGCAGGTACGGCTCGCGATCGACGATGCGACGGAGGCGCAGGCGGCCAAGACCCTCGAGGGTGACCTGGTAGCCGCGCGGCATGCGCTGGACCCTGGCGATGCGGGCGAGGACGGCGACGTCGTGGAGGTCGGCCATGTCCGGATCGGCGACGGCGGCGTCGCGCTGCACGCCGACGGCGACGACGCCACCGACCGCGACGGCGTTGACGAGGGCGACGCTGGCGGGGCGCCCCACCGGGATCGTGGCGACGGTGCCGGGCAGCAGCACGCCGTCGCGCAGGGGGAGGAGGGGGAGGGTGCGGGTCTCGGTCATGTCGGACTCCTGACAGCCGTGGAGCGGCGTCGACGCGGCCGGCGGTGCGCGCGGCCGGGATGGGGGCAATGGGCGTGATGTAACCGCAGTCCGGTTTGCGACAACTGCTGACATGGCTACGGTCCTGGCATGACTGATCCGCTCGCTGCCCTCTCGGCCCTGATGCTGCGGCGACGCCTCGCCGTCTCGGCGGTGGTGTTCCTCGCGATGGGCTTCGCGATGAACGCCATCGGGCACCTGCTGTCGATCGCCTGGTTCAAACACTGGTGGCAGGTGGCCCCCTGCTACCTCGGCTACGTCATGCCGCTCGCGCTGCTCGTGCGGGGAACGCCGACGGGGGCCGCCTGGCGCACCTCGGTGCTCGCCTTCATCCCCCTCGAGCTCGTCGGCTACGCCCTCGGCACCAGCGTCGTCGCCGACGGCAACATCATCGCGGCGCTGCTCGGGCCCCACAACTTCACCCTCGTGATGGTCCTGGTGGTCTCTCCGACGCCCCTCGTCGGCAACGCCATGGTCGACCGGCTGCTGCCCGTCGTCGACCGCGTCCTCGATGGCTGGTCGCCGCCGTCGTCGACGCCGTGATCACGGACCTCACGCCCAAGAGACACGGGATGTGGCGCCTCGATCCGCCCGCGCAGACCAACGTCACCGACATCTATGGCACCCGCGCGTCGTCGTGGTGGGACTTCAGCGACCCCATCTTCGAGCCCCTGCACGCGATGGTGCCGGCGCGCCTCGCCTACCTCGATCGCCACGGCCTCGACGTCGCGGGCCGTCGTGTCCTCGACGCCGGCGTTGGCGGTGGCTACGTCGCCGAGGCCCTCGCGGGCCGCGGCGCCGACGTCGTCGGCGTCGACCTCGCCCCGGGCGCACTGCGCGCGGCCGACGAGCGCCTGCGATCATGCGGCCGCTTCCAGCCGGCCCTCGCCTCGGTCACGGCGCTGCCGCTGCGCGACGCCAGCGTCGACGTCGTCGTCAGCACCGATGTGCTCGTGCACGTGCCCGACGCCCTCGGGGGCGCCGCCGCCGGCATCGCCGAAGCCGCCCGGGTGCTGCGCCCCGGTGGCGTCTTCTGGTTCTCCACCATCAACAGCACGGCCCTCGCCCGGTTCGTGCTCATCACGCTCGGCGAGGACCTCCTCCGCTTCGTCCACAAGGGCACCCATGAGCCGGCGACCTTCATCACGCCAGCCCGCATGCAGGCCCTCTGCGCCGCCGTCGGTCTCGACGTCGTCGCCCGCGAGGGCGTCGGCCCGGTGGGGCTGCGGCGGGGCCACGGCGGGCGGCCCACGCTGCGCATGGGACGCCTGCCGACGACGGCGGTGATGTGGCAGGGCCACGCCATCAAGCGGACGGCGTGACGGTCAGTCCCAGGCGAGCCGCGGGGCCTCGGCGAACGCGGCATAGCCCGGCCACGAGAGGGCCCCGAACTGGAGCGCCGCGGCGACGAGGCCGATGACGAGCACGGCGCCGACGACCTGGGCCGGCAGTCGACGACGGCGCGCGATGAGGATCATCGGCAGCGACAGGGCCAGCGCGAGGGCGCCGATGGCGGCGACGACGATTGGCAACAGCGCGGCCGTCCTGGCCTTCGAGGTCGTCGGCAGCGCGCCGCGCCGCCACAGCCCGCTCGCCTTGAGGCGCTCCTCGAGTTCGGCGCGGGGCACCGCGCGGCCCTCGAGATCGCTCGCCCGATGGAGCGAGGCGCGGTCGAGATCGAGGGGGCGGAATTCGCGCCCCACCGGCACGTGGGCGGCGTCGGCGACGATGATGCTCTGCGACGTCGCCGGATCCTGGAACACGAGGAACGACGGTGACGGCGCCGGTCGCGCCAGCGCGAACACCACCCCCATTACGACGGCGAGGCCGCCGAAGGTGGCCGCCGCCAGCCCCATCCACGACGTGGGCTCGGTGGTGGTGGCCGGCGGCGCCACGGCGCGGACCGTCGCCGAGATCGTCGCGGGTCGGGCCGGCGTCGGGGCGGCCGGCACGCTCTCGCCCGGCGTCGACACCGGCGCCGACGGCGGCACGGTGACGAGCCCGGCCCGCGGCGGCGGCGGCGGCGACGACGGTGGCGACGACGCTGACGGTGACACCGGTGGCGCCGACGGCACCGTCGGTGGGATCGGCTCCCGCGCCGCCCGCGCCATCTCGGGCGACACGCGGCTCGTCGCGATGTCTTCCTCGTCGCGGATGGTGGGCCGCGCCGGCGCGCGGGGCATGGCGCCGGATCCGGCGCGCACCTGGGCGACGACGTCGGCCGTCACGCGGACGGTCGCGGCGTCTTCCTCGACGTCATCGTGCCGCGCCACCGGTGGCTTCGGCAGGGACTGCACGGGGACCGTGACCGGCAGGGGCGCTCGCGCGCTCGCGAGCAGCTGCTCGCGCATGCTGCTCGGCAAGATCGTCGTCGCCAGCTCATCTTCCTCGGCGGGGTCCACGCCGACGGTGCCTTCGGCGATGTCACGGGCGACCAGCACGCGACCGCGCCGACGGGCGCAACGCTCGGCCTCGGCGGTGCCGGCGGCCGCCTCATCCGGGAAGCGACCGGCGACGAAGCTGCCGACGTCGATGGCGCGGGCGTTGAAGCCCGGGATGGCGTCGATGGCACGGACGATCTCGGCGCAGCTCTTGAAGCGCTCATCGAGGCCACGACGCAGCATCCTGAGCGTGAGGGCCTCGACGGCAGGCGGGATGTCGGCGCGCATCGTGCGCGGGGCCGGGATTTCCTTCTGCGTGATCTGCAGCAGCGTCGCCGTCGGGTTGGGCGAGCTGAAGAGCCGTTCGGCGAGGAGGGTCTCCCAGAAGAACACCCCCAGCGACCAGACATCGGCCTGCGGCGTCAGCTTCGTCTCGCCGATGGACTGCTCCGGCGACATGTAGCCGAGCTTTCCCTTGAGGATGCCCGTCGCGGTCTTGACCTCGCTGTCCTCGGACTTGGCGACGCCGAAGTCGATGACCTTCACCCTGCCATCGAAGGTGACGAAGATGTTGGCGGGGCTGACGTCGCGATGCACGAGGCCGAGGCCACGCCCATCGGGGCCTTTCAGTGTGTGGGCGAAGTGCAGGCCGCAGCAGGCGCCACGCAGGATCGCGAGGGCGACGTCGACGGGCACGTGCTCGCGACGCTTCTTGGCCTGCCCGAGGACCTGCGCCATCGAACGGCCCGCGAGCAGCTCGATGACGAGCAGGGGGCTGTCGCCGTCAGCTTCGGTGCGGAAGGTCTCGACGAGGTTCTCGTGCAGGAGCCGCAGGCCGAGACGCCCCTCCTCAAGGAGCATGCGCACCTGGCCCTCGTTGGGGGCAAGCCCGGGCGCCGCCGAGAGGATGCGTTTGACGACGAGGAGGCCAGGGGAGACCTCGTCATCGCCCGCGTATTCGGCGAGCAGCACCTCGCCCATGCCGCCAGTCGCGAGGCGGCGCTGGATGACGTAGCGGCCGTTCGCGAGGGTCTCCTGGGTCACGCCGCCCTCCGACGACGGCGCAGCAGCCCCAGCAGCAGCACCGAGACCCCCACACCCGCGAGGGGTGCCGGTCCCGTCGTCGCCCCCCGGCACGTGCAGCTGCCGTCGTCGAGGGCGGGGCACTCCTCGCTCTCGAAGCCGCCGAGGCAGGTGCCCTCGAAACAGGTGCCGTTGCCGCAGTCGGCGCTGCGCTCGCAGGGCACCTGGCAGATCGACGAACCGATCGTGAACTGCGCGAGGCACGTGCCCGAGGCGCAGTCGGTGCCGTTGCTGCACAGGGCGCCCGCAGGAAGGTCCGGCGCGGCGGCCCGCACACAGAGGCCGACGGCGTCGCCGTCGCCGCTGGGCGCGTCGAAGACGCACACGGAGCCCGCGCCACAGTTGCGGTCCGCCGTCGAGCAGGTCCGGCCGCAACGGAGGTCGCCGGTGGCGTCGGGCGCGCAGACCAGGCCCTCGACGCACTCGTCGTTGCAGGTGCAGCGCTCGCCTGCGCGAAACGGGCCCTCGCACCCGGAGGCGTCGCCGTCCTCGGCGGGGTAGAGGCCGACGGCGCCAGCGACGTCGCTCTGCAGCAGTTCACGCTCGGGGCTGCCGCTCCAGCTCGGAAACATGATGGCCTGCGTGACGGGGAGGCAGGTATCGGTGGCCTGGTCGTTGTCGCACGGGTGATCGAGGCCGATGAGGTGTCCGATCTCGTGCATCGCGATGCTCTGCACGTCGGTGTCCTTGCCAACGCCCCAGGTGTGGTGGAAGCCGTTGAAGCAGATGTCGGCGGCGCGACGCGGGTCGCTGCCGACGTCGCCGACGGTGACACCGAGCGTGCCCGGGCCCATGAGGCAATCGTTGCCGGTCTCGTCCCAGAAGAGCGTGTTCTTGCCGTCGTCGGTGGCGACGACGCGGGGGCCGGGCTCGGAACCCTCCTCGAAGCGCAGCTTCGTGCCCTGGATGCAGGCCCACGCGCGGAAGGAGTCGCGCAGGGCGTCGAGTTCGCTGTCGTCGCCGATGTCGGCGCTGCCGGTCGGATCGAGGACGTAGACGATGGGTCCGCCGTCGACGTCCCAGACGCCACCGAGGGGCTTGAACTCGGCGTCGAAGGCGGAGGCGGTCTGCGCCGACAGGCAGGCGACGGAGACGAGGAGCAGTGTCGAGAAGCTGAGACGCGGCACGGCGCGATCAGAGCATACTTCGGCGCCGCGGGCGACCTGGCCGCCAGATCTGGCGGGGAGCGTTCACCGGGCCGCCCCCGGCGCCGTGGGAGTCGATGGGCGAAGCGGCACGATCTCGCCGCCATGATCGACGAGCCACAGCGTGCCATCTGGACCAAGACCGAAGCTGGACACGCGGCGCCCGCTCTCCCACGCCGTCGTCACCCGCGTGCCGCCGTCGACGCGCCGGATCGCCTGCACGCGGCCGGTGCAGTAGTCGGCAAAGACGAAGCGCCCGTCGACGACAACGCCGCCGGTGATGCTGCAGCCCCCGTCACGGCCGTGGCCGTAGACGTAGACGGGCCACTCGAGGCCGCGGGTGTCACAGCCGGCGGCCCGGAAGCACTCGCGCCCCTCCATCGTCGACCAGCCGAAGTCCTTCACCGTCGTCGCCGCGCTCGCTGCCGGGATGAGGTCGACCTCCTCCCACTCGTGCTGGCCCACGTCGGCGATCCACAGATCGCCGCTGCGGGGGTCGAACGCGTAGCGCCACGGGTTGCGCAGGCCGCGCCCCCAGGTCTCGACGCCGCGGGCGGGGGCTCTGGCGTCGACGTCGATGCGGAGCATCTTGCCCAGCAGCGAGGTGTCGTCCTGGGCTGTCCGGCGTGGGTCGCCGGCGCCGCCGCCGTCACCGGTGCCCACCCACAGGCGGCCGTCGGGCCCGAAGATGAGGTGGCCGCCGTTGTGGTTGGCGGCGAAGTCGGGGATCGCGAGCAGCACCCGGGGCGGCGTGTCGTCGATCGCGCTGCCATCGGCACGGGCACGCAGTTCGACGACGGTGTTTTCGCCCCGGGGCCCCGTCCAGGCAGCGAAGAGCCGGCGGTTCTCGCGGAAGCGGGGGTGGAACGCGAGCCCGAGGAGGCCCTGCTCGCCGCTCCTGCCACCAAGGTGCCGGCGCACGTCCGCAAAGGGCGTGGGCTGCACGACGCCGTCCCTGACCACCCGCACGAGCCCCGACTGCTCGACGACAAAGAGGCGGCCGCTGCCGTCGTCGGCATGGGTGACGAGCACCGGCCGCTCGAAGCCGCCGACGGGCCTGCCCGGCGCGAGCGTCCACGGCGTGTCGGGTGTCGCCAGCGGCGGCGCCGACAGCGCTGGCGACGACGATGGTGGCGTGGTCGGCGGCGGTGCGGCGCCCATGACCAGCGCGCCCCACGGGGCACAGGCGACGAGCCACGCGGCCCGACTCACGTCCCCTGCCCCGGCGGCGTCGGTGCCGTCGTCATCGGCGGACAGCCCATGAGCTTGAGCAGCTCGTCGCCGGGCACAGCGAGGTCGAAGGCAATCGAGCCATCGTCGTTGGGGACGACCCGGGCCTGCTCGAGCATCGCGGCGAGTTCCTGCTGCCCGTCGGCGGCGGCGCGGCTGCGGGCCATGGCGACGGCGCCTCCGAGGGCCTTCGCGAGTTCGGCGCCGTCCTCGGGGCTCTTCGTGCCGATGTCGAGAGAGACGGCGGCGGCCTCGTCGACGGCCATGCGCACCTTCGTCGTCGTGAGCATGCCGGCCAGGCCGTCGAGCTGACCACCGTTGCCGCCCATGCCGACGAGCGACTGCAACAGCGCCGGACCCACCATGCCGTAGACCTCACCGCCGACGACGCCCTCGGGGAAGGTGCCGCTCGCCTCCTTGCGGCCTTCGGCGCGGTCGATGGCGGCCTTGAGTTCGTCCTCGCTCGTGCTCGTCATGACGAGGTCGGTGCCGAGCTTCGCGAGGTAGGCGGTGCCGCCCTTGTCGTCGGTCATCGTGTAGATGCGGCCGCCGTCGCCGTAGCCCTCGCCGTCGCCGAGCTCGGGAGGCAGGGCCAGCTTTTCGAAGAAGCCCGACACGGCCAGCACCTCGGCGTCGAGGGCGACGCGGTCGACGTCCTCCGTGACGTCGATGCCCAGCTCGGTCTTGAGCAGGTCGAGGCCCGCCATCTCGTCGCCCTGCTGCTGCGCCCGACACTTCAGCAGCGCGTCGACGAGGGGGCTGTGGCGCAGGGCATTGACCTCGAAGACGACGGCGCCGCCCTGGGCGGGCGACGAGAGCGCGCGCGTCAGCCGATCCCGCGGCGACGGCGTCGACGGCGGCGGCGTCGTCGACGGCGGCGCCGTGGCCGCGGCCCGACGCTGCTGCCGCTCCTCACGCAGCGCCCGCTCCCGGGGGAACTCGACGGGCTTCACCTTCGGAGCGGTGACGCCAAGGCGCTCGTCACCGCAGCGGGCAAGCCCGGCGGCGACGGCGAGCAGGACCACGCTCACGGCGAGGAGGACAGCGACACCACGCTTCTGCTTCTGCATCTCACTCCTCGTCATCGTGGTCGGCGCCATCGACCGCGCCGGCGCCGCCGGCGGCGAACCAGGCCTCGAGAGCCTGCTGGAGGGCGCGGGCCTGTCCGGCGTTGGTCAGGGTGAAGTGCTTGTCGACGACAAAGCGGCCGCCGCGCTTCTTGTAGCGGCGGAGGCTGACCCGCGGCGCGCGGAAGTGGCCGGTCGCCCGGTCCCGCTCGCGGGCCAGGAACGCGACGGTGGCCCAGGTCGACGACACGCCGAGGACGACCTTCGCCAGCTCCTCCACCTGGAGCTGGCCGTCCTCCTCGAAGCGCACGGTGAGCCCCGCGGTGGGGTCGGCGTCCTGACTCATGGATGCACTCTCACGAACCCCGGGCCGACTGTCACGTCCGGGTCGGTGTGGAGGCGCCTACATAGGTGCCTGTGCGGTTGGCTGCATGGACACCTGCGCGGCTGGCTCTGCGGCTGGCTCTGCGGCTGGATGCAGGGCTGCAGGGCGGCTGAACGGCTGGCTGCTGTGGAGGCGGATCTCCGGGAAGGGGTGACACGCGGGTGACCGGGCGGTGTTGGGATGCTGACCAGTCCGTTTGGCGGCGCCGGCGCCGCCCAGAGGTTCCCCGTGCCCGATGGCTCCGCCCCCGCCCCCGCCGCTTCCCCCTCGGTTGCCCGCCTGCGCTTCCCGGCGGATTCGGCCTTCCAGAAGGACCTGCGAGCCCGCGTCGACGCCTACTTCACCGAGCGCGGCATCGACAAGGGCGCCAACGCCGCCATGTGGGCCAAGACGGCCTTCTGGCTGACGCTGTCGTTCGGCGCGCTGCTCACGGCGGGCCTCGCCCCGCTGCCGGCCCCCGTCGCCATCCTGCTCTGGTGTGTCGCCGGCTTCTCGTTCGCCGGCGTCGGCATGAACGTCAGCCACGACGCCATCCACGGCAGCACGTCGACGAGCAAGGGCATCAACGGCCTGTTCTCGTGGACGTTCGACGCCGTCGGCGTGTCGTCGGCGACGTGGCGCATCGCCCACAACCTGCTCCACCACACCTACACGAACGTCCCCGGCGTCGACACCGACATCGATCCCGGTCCGTGGATGCGTTTCCAGCCCGGCCTCAAGATCCTGCCGTGGCACCGCTTCCAGAAGTACTACGCGTGGTTCCTCTACCCGCTGACGTCGCTGCTGTGGGTCTACCAGAAGGACTTCTTCCAGATGGCGACGCCGCACCCGCGCACCGGTGAGCGCTACCCCGCGTCGGAGTGGATCAAGCTCTTCATCGGCAAGGCCCTCCACATCGGCGTGTTCCTCGCCCTGCCGCTGGCGCTGGGTCCCCAGCCCACCCTCGTGACCGTCGTCGGCTACCTGCTGCTGCACGGCATCGCCGGCTTCACGCTCGCGGTCGTCTTCCAGCTCGCCCACGTCGTGGAGGGCGTCCGCTACTTCAAGCCCGACGCCACCAGCGGGATGCTGCCGCGCGGCTGGATGGAGCACGAGCTGCTCACGACGGCGAACTTCGGCAAGACGGCCCTCTGCACCTTCATCACCGGCGGCCTCGATCACCAGGTGGAGCATCACCTGTTCCCCAACATCTGCCACATCCACTACCGGGCCATTGCACCCATCGTGAAGCAGTGTGCCCTCGACCACGGCCTGCCCTACCTGCACTCAGGCTCGTTCTTCGAGGCCGTCGGCAGCCATGCCCGCATGCTCGACCACCTTGGCAATGGCCGCGACATCGACGCCATGGCGGCGCCGATCGCCCGGGACGAGGAGCGTCGGCTCGCCGCCGCCGCCTGACCCGACCTGACCGGATGCTGGCGCCACCCCCGGGGTGGCGCTTTTTTTTCCCGCGGCGCGACGAAGCCCGGTGCGCGACATCGAACGGGCCTGCCTCGTCGGGACAAAGGCGGGGCAGGAGTTTGCAAAGAAGCGACGTTGTGCGATCTGCGGGTCATGCGACGTCTGGCGCGGAGGCGGCGATGAAGACGGCCCGGGAGCAGTTGTTCGACGAGGCCACCGGCCTGCTGGTGAAGGCGGCCGACGACGGCAGCGCAGGCGTCATGAAGAAGATCATGGCGCGGTACCGGGTGCAGACGAAGCCCGGCGTCGACATCCCCGCCGGCGCGACCGCCCGCGACGCCCTCGGCGAGCGACTGGTCGAGCTCTGGCGCGCTGGCGGCAACGACGACGCCACGCGGTCGAAGATGGGCACGCTCATCGACCAGTTCCGCATGCAGCTGAAGCAGGCAGGCGCCGACAAGGCCGACCCGCCGGCGAAGCCCGACGGCAAGCCCGACCGTGGGCCGCCAGCGCCGCGCCCGCGTCCGGACCCCGTCGCGCGGCCGGCGGCGCCGCCGGCCCCACGCCCCGACGCTCGCGCCGCCACGCCGGCCGCCAGGCGCCCGCCCACCGCCCCCGTCGCGCCGGTGAGCAAGGCGCCATCGGCCACGCCATCGGTGACCCTTGGCATGTCGGACCCGCCGATGCGGACCGCTCGGGGTCCCGAGCCCGTCGCCGGCGGCCCCCGCACGCGCAAGAAGGCACGCGGCGAGTGCCCGAAGTGCAAGTCGATGGGCGTCGTGCTCGCCCGCAGCTACTCCGGCGACGAGTACTACTCGTGCGTCTACTGCGGATGGCAGGCCTATCGTCCCGCCGACGAGGACGACCCCAACGCGTCCCTCGCGATCCGCCTGCTGGGCCAGACCCTCGGCACCGACTGACGCGCGATGCCACCTTCCGGGCGCCTGCCGAGGTCCGCGCCGCTGTCGACGTTCGAGCGGGCGCTCGCCGTGAGCGACGTCGTCGCCTTCGTCCATGACATCCCCGGGCCGGCCGTGCTGGTGCGGCTCGACGAGCGTGGCGGCGTCGACGAGGCCGTCCCCTGGGCCTTCCCGTCGCCGGAGCGCCTCGAGGCGGCCGTCGAGGGCAGCGTCGAGGGCGACGACATCTTCATCGACCCCTCGTTCACCGCCGACAGCGACGAGGCGACGGCCACCGGCCCGGCCCAGCCGCCGTTGCCGCTCCCGCCAGCGCGAGAGCGGGCCACGGTCACGGTCGTGCCGGCGGGTGGTGGCCGGGTTGGTCGCGCCGACGCCAGCGCCATCCGGATCAGCGAGCGCAGCGTGAGCCGCCAGCACGCGCTCGTCTCCGTCGACGACGGCGTGTGGTCCATCGTCGACCTCGACAGCGACAACGGCACCGGCGTCAACGGCATGCTGCTCGTGCCGGGCACCCCCCAGACCCTCAAGAGTGGCGACGTCCTCCACCTCGGCGACCTCTCGTTCCTGTTCCTCGACGTTGCGGCCTTCGCCTCGCACCTGCCGGCCCTCGCCGGACGTTGACCGCGCGCACGACACGTGTCGTTTTCACCAGGCGTCGGCCGTGGCGTGATGGGCCCATGCGCCACCTCCCGATCGCCGTGTTCGCTGTGCTCCTCACTGCCCTCCCCATCGTCGGCTGCGACGGCTGCGGCGAGGTCCCCGCCGTCGGCGAGGAAGGCGAAGGCGAAGAGGGCGAAGGCGAAGAGGGCGAAGGCGAAGGCGAAGGCGAAGAGGGCGAAGGCGAGGGCGAAGGCGAAGAGGGCGAGGGCGAGGGCGAGGGCGAAGGCGAAGGCGAAGGCGAAGGCGAGGGCGAAGGCGAAGGCGAAGGCGAAGGCGAAGGCGAAGGCGAGGGCGAAGGCGAGGGCGAGGGCGAGGGCGAGGGCGAGGGTGAAGGTGAAGCCGGCCGCGGCGATGTCTTCGTCGAGATCGACTACTCGACCGCGTCGTTCCCCGAGAACCCGACGTTCCGCTTCTCGAACACGCCGGGCTTCGGCCCCGCCGAGTGGTCGTACCAGGACCCCTTCGGCAGCGGCACGACGACGCCCGAAGCGTGGGATCGCTTCAACACGATGGATGTCGAGAACGACTTCCGGCTCGGCCGCGTTCTCGCCGTCACCAACGATCTGCAGCTCATGCTGAGCATCCCGGCCCACGTCACCTACGCCCGCGTCCTCGTCGAGGTCGACGGTGACGAGATGGCGTCGTCGGGAGTCGCCCGCTATGACCTCTACAACCCGCTCATCAACTGCGGCCTGTTCTCGGACCCCGACACCGTGACCGACGGCATCGGCCGGCACACGAAGGTCTTCGATCTCGCCGACTGCATCGACCCCGGGGCGGCAGTGCAGGCCATCCGGCTCGACCCGCGCTCGGGCACCGTCGGCCTCAAGCGCCTGCGCGTCACCCTCGAAGACGCCGTCTGGTAGCAGAACCCTCGGCCAGGCCGATGACAGGCTATCGTGCCGGCATGACTGTGTTGCCTGTGGCGTTGGCGCTCGCCCTGTCTGTGGCCGTCGATGTGAACGAGGCCGGGGGCAGCGACGCTGCACCAGCCCCAGCGTCCCCCCCCACGACGACGGACCCGCTCGCGGCGGCACAGGAGGCCTATGAGGGGCTCGACTTCGAGCGGGCCCGCGCCGAGCTGATCCTCCTGCTGGGAGGGGAGGACCTGACCGATCCACAACGCGCCGAGGCCCACCTGCTGGCGGGCCAGGTCGCCGTGATCCTCGATCGGGATACCGAGGCCCACGGCCATTTCACCTGGGTGCTGTCGCGCAATCCCGACGTCACGCTGCCGGCGACGGCGCCCGCGAAGGTGCAGGTCGCCTTCGACCTCGTCCGGAGCGAGCTCAAGGCGGCGCGTCCCGGGGTGGACGAGCCGGCTGCGGTGGTCGCGACGCCGATGCCGACGGTGCGTCCGGATCGCTTCACGGCCGGTGCCACGGTCGCCGCCGTCGGGGCTGGCGCCGTCTGCGTGACGTCGGCGGCGGCGTTTTCGCTGGCCTGCCTCAGTCCGGCCGCTCCCGCGGTGGCGGTGGTGACGGCGCCCCTCGCAGTGAGCGGCGCGGCTGCCATCGGAACGCGCGCCGGCAACGTGGAGTCGAGCGATGCGTTCTGGCCGGGGGTGGCTGCGGCCGTCGTGGGGACAGCCATCGTGGGTGTCTACGCCGGGGTGGCCGTTCCCCTGATGCTCGCCGATGAGGACGCCTACGCCGGCTTGCTGGCCGGAGCGGTCCCCGTCGGTCTGGTCGCCGGGGCGGCCAGTGGCCTCACCTTCGGGCTCATGCTGGGCGACGACGCCGGTACGCCATCGCCATAGGCCGCGGCGCCGACGACGACGCGGCAGGCCCGGGCCCCGACCTGACGGCGCCCGATGGACGACGACGACGACGCTGCTACGACGGTCGGATGGTCATGACCGGGCGGCCCCTCATCGACTGGTGTGGCGACGTCGGTCGGGCGGCGCTGCGCGGCGCGGCCCAGGTGTTCTTCGTCGAGTCGGCGCTCGCCGGCGCGCTCTTCGTCGCCGCCGTGGCCGTGGCGTCGATCGGGCAGGCCGCGGGGGCCATGTTCGGGCTGCTGGTGGCCACGCTCGTTGGCCGGGCGGCGGGAGACCCGACGTCGTGGACGCGGGGCCTGCACGGCTACAACGGGCTCTTGATCGGACTCGCGCTGGTGGCCACGCGGGGCCTGTCGCCGGGCGTCCTCGCGACGGTGGCCGTCGGCGCCGCCGTCAGCGCCGCCGCCCTCGATGCCATCGCGCGGCTGACCCGTCCGCTGGGCGCCGCGCCGCTGACGGCGCCGTTCATCGTCGTCACCCTGGTCTTGCTCGTGGCCTGTCGGCGCCTCGACATCGGCGCCGCGCCGGCAGCCGGGCCACCGGTCGACGAGGTCACGATGGGCGCCGCCGTGCTCCTCGGCACCGTGCGGGGCCTCGGGCAGGTGTTCCTGCAGGGGAGCCTGCTCCCCGGCGCCCTCGTGCTCGCCGGACTGCTGGTGGCGTCGTGGCGCCTGGCCACGCTGGCCATCGTCGCCTCGTCCCTCGGTGCCCTCACGGGGGTCATCCTCGACCGGAACCTCGGCGAGGTGGCCGACGGGCTCCTCGGCTACGACGCCGCCCTCGCCGCCGTCGGCGTGGCCGTCCTCGTCGGGCAGCGCCACGTCCGGGACGTCGCGTGGTCGGTCGCCGTCGGCGTGATCGCGGCCGTGATGGCCACGCTGCTGACGGCACCGTTCTCCGCCGTCGGGCTGCCCCGGCTCACCAGTGCCTTCGTCGTCGTCACCCTCATCGTGCTCATCGTCCGGCACGTCGCCGGGCGGCGCGCGGCGGCCCGGCCCTCGACGTGAGCGGACCGCCGACTCCTTTTGACGTCGACGACGACGCTGGTACGACCGGGGCATGGTCACCCGCCCCGAAGTCCTTGCCCCCGCCGGCGATGAAGCCTGCCTGATCGCGGCCATCCAGAGCGGCGCCGACGCCGTCTACTTCGGCATCCGCGGCCACAACGCCCGCGCCCGGGCCAACAACTTCGACGTCGACGACCTGCCGCGCGTCATGGGCATGCTCCACGCCGCTGGCGTGAAGGGCTACGTGCCCATGAACATCCTCGCCTTCGACCACGAGCTCGCCGCCGTCGAGGAGGCCATCCGCGCCTGCGATCGCGCCGGCGTCGACGCCCTCATCGTGCAGGACCTCGGCGTCTGTGCGCTGGCCCGCCGGATCGCGCCATCGTTGCCGGTGCATGCCTCGACCCAGATGACCTGCACCGACGCCGACGGCATCGCGCTCGCCGAAAGCCTCGGCTGCAGCCGGATCGTGCTGGCCCGTGAGCTGTCCCTCGACGACATCGCGGCCATCCGCCAGCGCACGACGGCGGAGCTCGAGGTCTTCGTCCACGGCGCCCTGTGCGTGAGCTACTCGGGGCAGTGCCTCACGTCGGAGGCCATTGGCGGCCGCTCGGCGAATCGCGGCGCCTGCGCCCAGGCCTGTCGGCTCCCGTACGATCTGGTCGTCGACGGCGTCGTCCGCGAGCTGGGCGACGTCGCCTACCTGCTGTCGCCACAGGACCTCGAGGCCGCCGAGCTCGTGCCGCAGCTCGCCGCCCTCGACGTGCACTGCCTCAAGATCGAGGGCCGCCTGAAGGGCCCCGAGTACGTCGCCGCCGCCACCCGCCTCTACCGTGCGGCGGTGGACGGCCTGGGCGTCGACGACGAGGCCCGTCGGGCGGCCCGCCTCACCTTCTCGCGCGGCTCGGACACGGGCTTCCTGCGCGGCGTCGACCACCAGCGACTCGTCGACGGCACCACCTGCGACCACGTCGGCCTCGCCCTCGGCACCGTCACCGCCGTGAGCGCCCCGAAGAAGGGCCGGCAGCTCGTGTCGCTGACCCTCGGATCGCGGCTCAAACGCGGCGACGGCGTGCTGCTGCAGGGCGGCCGCGGCGGCGTCGGCGAGAAGGGTGGGCGGGTGTGGGACATCGTCATCGACGGCGCCTCCGCCGAGAGCGCCGCTGCCGGCCAGACGGTGCAGCTGTGGCTCGGGCCAGACGTCGACCTCGCCGGCATCGCCCCGGGCCGCCGCGTGTTCCAGACCGACGACCCGACCCTCGACAAGGCCCTGCTCGCCCGCGCCGAGCGGGCCCCGGTCCGGGAGGTCGTCGACATCACCGTGAGCGGCGACATCGGCACCCCGTTCGTGCTGTCGGCGAAGAGCCGGCGCGGCCTGCGGGCCCGCGTCGTCGGCGACGGCATCGTCGAAGCGGCGCGATCGCGGCCGATCGACCGGGCCACCCTGCAGGACAAGCTCGGGCGGCTGGGCGACAGCCCCTATGAGCTCGGCACCCTCACGGTCGCCCTGCCCGAGAACGTCACGCTGCCGCTGTCGTCCCTCAACCGCGCCCGCCGCCAGCTCGCCGAGGCGCTGCAGCAGGCCGGCGTCGGCGCCCGCCTCCCCGATTCGATACACGCCGAAATGACAAAGGGCAGCGGCAGCGCATCCACTTCGTCATCGCCAGAAACGACAAATCGAATCACTTCGACCCACACCGAAATATCGCAACACAACCTTCTGCCGCTTCGCAATATGCCGCCGCCGGGCCTGTTTGTGCTGTGCCGCAACGAGGCCCAGGCGAAGGCGGCCCTCGAGGCGGGTGCCGACGGCGTCTGGCTCGACTTCCTGGCGATGACCGGTCTGTCCCTCGCCGTGGAGGCGCTGCGGGCCCTGCCGGCCGCTGCCGGGCGCTTCATCGGCGTCGCGCCGCCCCGCATCCGCAAGCCGGGCGAGGAGAAGATCACCCGCTTCATCGGCGGCCTGCCGGTGGACGGCTGGCTCGTCCGCGGCCTCGGCCCGCTGCACGAGCTGTGGCAGCTGCGCCGAGGGGGGGACGGCGACGATCGCGTCTTCGTCGGCGACTTCTCCCTCAACGTGACGAACCAGCTCACCGTCGACGAGGTCCTCGGCCGCGGCCTCGACGCCTTCGTGCCCTCCTTCGACCTCGACGAGGCCCAGCTCACGGCCTTCCTCGGCGCCCGGCCCGGGACCGCCGCCCGCGCCGAGCTCGTCGTGCACCAGCCGATGCCGCTGTTCCACACCGAGCATTGCGTGTTCGCGGCGCTGCTGTCGGAGGGCAAGGGCCACGACTACCGGACCTGCGGCCGCCCCTGCGAGCGCCACACCGTGGCCCTGAAGGACCGCGCCGGCCTCGTGCACCCGGTCGAGGCCGACGTCGGCTGCCGCAACACGGTGTTCCATGCCCGACCCCAGTCGGCTGCCGAGCTCGTCGGCGCGGCCCGCACCGCCGGGGTCCAGCGCTTCCGCATCGAGCTGGTCCGCGAGGACGCCGCCGCCACCGCCGACCTCGTCGCCGCCTATCGGGCCCTGATCGCGGGCGAGGCGACGGCGAAGGCGACGCTGAAGCGGGTCAAGGTCGCCGGCGGCTACGGCGTCGTGAAGGGCAGCCTGCGGGTCCTCGACCAGCCGGGGGCGTCGGCATGAGCACCATCGGCCCCGACGACGCCGCGGCGGCCCTCGCCGCCCTGCGGGACCGCTTCGACGCCCTCGACGACCAGCTCGTCGACCTGATCGCGGCCCGCCTCCGCCTCGCCGACGAGGCCGCCCCCCTCAAGCGGGCCCTCGGCCGCCCCATCGTCGACCCGGTCCGTGAGGCCGCCGCGGCCGCCCGCCGACAGGCCCGGGCCCGGGTGGTCGGCGCCGACGTCGCCGTCGACGGCGTGGTCGACGACGTCTTCGCCGTGCTGGTGCAGGCGTCGCGGGCCCGCCAGGCGCGCCGGCCTGTCCCGGACCAGACCTGACCGAACGGTCGGTGTATCATCGGGGCCCGGCCGGTTTCGGGGACGTCCCAGCCTCGAGATGACCTCCTCTACAACACGGCCCGGGAGATCGGCCCGACGGCCACGCCTTCGCCCAGCGCCTCGGCGTCACCGACGGCGTGGCCCGCCTCGCCGCCGGACCGCTGCATTTCGCCCACGCCGGCTGGGCCTTCGTCGAGATCCACGGCGACAGCGCCCCGTCCCCCGATGACAACTACTTCCTGCACTACGACCACCCCAACACCTTCGATTCCGAAGTGCTGAAGGCCCGCGGGCGCACATCGGCCCTGCCGGCCTGCGTGTTCTCGGCTGGCTACTCCGCCGGCTGGTGCTCCGACGCGTTCGGCATCGAGGTCCACGCCCGCGAGGTCCGCTGTCAGGCCTGCGGCGACGGCCGCTGCGAGTTCGTCATGGCCCCCCGCCGCGCACCTCGACGCCGCAGCGGCGAGAGCGAAGGGCTGACATGCAGCCCCGTCGTCCGGAGCAGGTGAGCCCCCTCACGTCGCAGGTCCTCGACGTGCTGCAGCGGTCCACCATGTTTCCGTGGCCGCTGCTCAAGACCCAGGCCGACCGCCACGGCATCGATGGCGCAAGCCTCGATGCCGCCAGCCTGCGGGCGATCCTCGACGACCTCGTGAAGGGCCTCGAGCGCTTCGCCTCCCCGGAGAAGGCCGCGGTGGCACGCAGCGCGCTGGAAGCGCTGCTGCAGGCCACGCTCCCTCGACGACCACCAGAAAAGAGAAAACCGCGCCAGTTGGCGCGGTTTTCTGCTGTGCCACGGAGGTGGGTCGACTACTTCGCGATCGAGGCGAGCAGCTTGCCGTAGGCGGCGGCATCGAGGAGAGCGGCGACGTCGGCGGCGTTCTTCGGCTTCACCTTGAGCATCCAGGCGGCGCCGTAGGGCTCCTTGTTGATCTGCTCGGGCTTGCCGACGACCTCGGCGTTGACGGCGACAACCTCGCCGTCGAGGGGGGCGTAGAGGTCGCTCACCGCCTTGACGCTCTCGACGACGCCGAAGGCCTTGCCAGCAGAGAGCTGCCGACCGACCTCGGGAAGCTCGACGAAGACGACGTCGCCGAGGGCGTCCTGGGCGTGGTCGGTGATGCCGACGACGACGACGTCGCCCTCGACGCGGACCCATTCGTGCTCGGCGGTGTACTTGAGATCGCTGGGGATGTTGCTCACGGCTGCTCCGGTCGTCCTGGGAGGGGGAGTGGGTGACGTCGTCGATGAGGGTTACTGCGCGCGCTTGTAGAAGGGCAACTTCACCACGCGGGCCCGGACGGGCTTGCCGCGGATGAGGACGTTGACCTCGCCACCGAGGGTGGCGTGCTCGCGCTGCAGGTAGGCCATCGCGATGGCCTTGTTGAGGAAGGGGGCCTGGGTGCCCGAGGTGACGACGCCGATGACGTCGCCGGCGGCGGAGGCGACCTCGTAGCCGGAGCGGGCGATGCCACGGTCGATCATCTCGAGGCCGCGCAGCAGGCGGGGCACGCCGGCGGCCTTCTCGGCGGCGAGGGCCGCCTGGCCGATGAAGGGCGGGCGGCCGTCGAGCTTCACGATCCAGCCGAGGTTCGCCTGCAGCGGCGTGTGGGCCTCGTCGATGTCGTTGCCGTAGAGGCACATGCCGGCCTCGAGGCGCAGCGTGTCGCGGCAGGCGAGGCCGCAGGGCACCGCGCCGGCGCGCAGCACGGCGTCCCACAGCGACGGAGCGCTCTCGCTCTTCACATAGAGCTCGAAGCCGTCCTCGCCGGTGTAGCCGGTGCGGGCCACAATCCCCTCCTCGTCGTCGAGGATGGGCATCGCCTTGAAGTGGTAGCCCTCGATCTCGCGCACGCGCTCACCGCACAGCGCGGCGACGACGTCGGCGGCCTTCGGCCCCTGGATCGCGAGCTGGGACCAGCGGGCGCTCTCGTTGCGCACGACGCAGTCGAGGCCAGCGCCGGCGACGGCGGCGCGCATCCAGACGAAGTCCTTGTCCTGGTTGCCGGCGTTGACGCAGACGAGGAAGCGCGTCGTCGAGTAGCGGTAGACGATGACGTCGTCGACGAAGCCGCCGCCCTCATGCAGCAGGCCCGCGTACATGGCCTGGCCGTCCTTGATGCGGCCGGCGTCGTTGGTGACAAGGCGCTGCACGGCCTCGAGGGCCTGCGGACCCTCGATGAAGACCTCGCCCATATGGCTCACGTCGAAGACGCCGACGCCGGTGCGGACGGCCATGTGCTCAGCGGTCTCGCCGGCGTACTTCAGCGGCATCTCGAAGCCGCCGAAGTCGACCATGCGGGCGCCGGCGGCCACGTGCCGGTCGAAGAGGGCGGTGCGCTTGAGGGTCTGCTCGGTCATGGGGTGGCCTTCAGGTCGGAGCCGACGTCGTCCGGTCGAACGACGTCAGGGTGTTCTGCAGGAGCATGGCGATGGTCATCGGGCCCACACCGCCGGGCACGGGCGTCACGGCGCCCGCGATGCCCATGACGGCGGCGGTGTCGACGTCGCCACACAGGCGGCCGTCGTCGCCCTTGTTGATGCCGACGTCGATGACGATGGCGCCGGGCTTCACGTGGGCGGCGCCGAGCATGCAGGCCCGCCCGACGGCGGCGACGAGGACGTCGGCCTGGCGGGTGATGGCGGGCAGGTCGCGCGTCCGGCTGTGGGCGATCGTGACGGTGGCGTGGCGGGCCAGCAGCAGCGACGCCATCGGCTTGCCGACGATGTTGGAGCGGCCGACGACGACGGCGTGGGCGCCGGCGAGCTGCACACCCGCGTCGTCGAGGAGGCGCAGGCAGCCCAGCGGCGTGCAGGGCACGAAGCCGCCGGGCAGGCCCATCGTCAGCTTCGCGACGTTCTCGGGGTGGAAGCCGTCGACGTCCTTGCCGGGGGTGATGGCCGTGAGGATGGCGTGCTCGTCGATGTGCTTCGGCAGCGGCAGCTGCACGAGGATGCCGTCGACGCCGGGGTCGCGGTTGAGGTCCTGCACGAGGGCGAGGAGCGTCGCCGTCGTCGTCTCGGCTGGCAGCTCGTGATGGATGGAGCGGATCCCCGCCTCTTCGGCGCTCTTGCGCTTGTTCTTCACGTAGACGTGGCTGGCGGGGTCGGCGCCGACGAGCACGGTGGCGAGGCCGGGGGCGCGCAGGCCGCGGGCGCTGCGCTCGGCGACGGCGACCCGGACCTCCTCGCGGACGCGAGCCGCGGCAGACTTGCCGTCGATGAGGCGTGTCGTCGTGGGGGGCGCCGTGGGAGTCGTCATGGGGGCTGCGTGGCCCGCGCGCGGCGGCTTGGCAAGGGCGGTCGGGCCGGGATCGCGGCACGTCGTCGCCGGCGCTGTATGGTCGGTACATGCGTCGCCTGCGCCTCGCCCCCCTCCTGGCCCCCCTGCTCCTGCCGCTGCTGGCCGGCTGCCCCGAGCGCCCGCCTGCCGACGATGGCGGCGAGGGCGAGGGTGAAGGGGAGGGCGAAGGGGAAGGCGAGGGCGAGGGCACCCTGCTGCTCTCGGAGCTCAACTGCCATGGCGACGACTGGGTCGAGATCGCCAACGTCGGCGACGCCGCCGTCGACCTCACCGGCGTGAGCGTCTCTGATCGCGCCGACGACGCGACCCGCCGTCAGGCCTTCAGCGGCACGCTCGCCGCCGGGGCCCGCGCCGTCGTCGACGTCACTGCCTTCGGTCTGGCCTGCGATGACACCGCGTTCCTGCTGCAGGGCGACACCGTCGTCGACCAGACCACCCTCGCGGTGGCGCGCCTCGATGCCACCTGGTCGCGGCTGCCCGAGCCCATCGCCGCCGCCAGCGCGTTCTCCGAGAGCTTCCCGACCCGCGGCCTGCCCAACGCGGCCTTCGCCGTCGGCGACGTGCGGCTCAACGAGCTCGACTGCCGCGGCGTCGAGCGGGTCGAGATCGTCAACGCCGGCGACGCCACCGTCGACCTCGCCGGCTACAGCCTCACGAGCGACGACGACGCCACCACCCGCCTCGTGTTCCCCGCGATCCCCCTGCCCGCCGGTGGGCGCCTCGTGCTCACCGAGGGTGAGGACTTCACGTTCACGATGCGCTGCAACGGCGGCGTCGTCGGCCTCCGCGACGGCGACGGCGTCCTCGTCGACAGCGCCGTGCTCGCCGAGGTGGCCCGGGACTTCACGTGGAGCCGCCTGCCCGACGGCGTCGGCGCCTTTACGGCCGGCGAGGAGACCATCGGCGCGCCCAACAGCCCGCCCCTCGAGACGGGCGCGGGCCTCTTCGACGTGACGACGCCGAGCACCCTCCAGGTCGACGTCGACGGCGGCCCCCAGAACCTCGACGGCGGCGTCCCCGTGCCCGGCACCCTCACGATCGCCCCCGAGGGCGTCGTCGCCTGCGAGGTCCAGCGCGTCGCCACCGGGGTGTTGCGCCTGCGCTTCCCCGCCACCGACCGCTTCCGCAACCTCGAGACCCTCGACGTCGACGTCCGCAGCGGCGACCCGTCGTTCACCCGCGCCGTCGTCGCCTCCACGCTGTTTCTCGCCCGCGGGGTCCTCGCCCCCCGCGTCGGGCTCGCCGTCGTGAGCGGCAACGCCGTCGGCGGCCCCCTGCCCGGTCTCGTCGCCGACGCCGTCGACGCCCGCCTGCTCGACCGGACCTTCCCGTCGACGGCGCACCTCTACGGCCCCGCCGGCGACCTCACGGCCGACGACGTCGCGCAGTTCCAGGTCGTGGTCGGCGACGCCGCCGACACCGCCGACGTCGTCGCCACAGCGACCGCCGTGCAGCCCTTCCTCACCGCGCCCGGCTTCCTCGCCGGCGCCACCGACGCCTTCCGCATGGGGGCCACGATCCGCTTCCTCGCCATCGACGCCTGGCTCGGTCACGACGACGGCTATGGCCGCGCCCGCGGCGACGTCTTCGTCCACCTCGACGATGGCGGCGAGGCCCGCCTGCTCCCCGGCGACCTCGACGGCATGAGCCTCACCGGCGACGTCGTCCCCGTCGGCAGCGCCCTGCATACCGCCTGCGCCAACGATCCGCCCTGTGTGGCGCTGCTCGAGAGCGAGCTCACCCTCACCTCGGCCGCCGTCGTCGACGCCAACCTCGACGGCGTCATCGACGACGTGAAGGCCGGCCTCGCGCTGCTGCCCGGCGTCGACCCCGAGGCGGCCGAGGCGGTGCGGGCCGCGATCGGGGCCCGCGTCGACGAGGTCGCCGCCGCGGTGGCCCCATGAAGGGGCCGTGGCACTGCAACGAGCCAGGGAGCTTCGCCTGGCACACCTGCACCGAGCGCTGGCCCCGCATCATCCGCGGTCTCGCCGACGACGTCCCCGCCCACCGGACGGCGCTCATGGCGTTGGCCCGTGAGGTGGAGGGTGAGGGTGTGACGCCGCTGTGGGGCCAGGACGACGACTTCCGCTTCGACGTCATCCACGACTACAGCGGCCTGCCGTGGACGTCGCTGCCCTGGTACGTCGGCGAGAGCTGGCTCTATGCCAAGGTGCGGGCCGCCGTGGGCTGGCGCTTCCACCGCACGGATCCCTTCCGCGCCGCCAAGGCCCGCGAAGAGGCCGGCGTCGCCGACGCCGACAACCCCGCCGACCCCGATCCCCTCGCGACGGCGCTGTGGCGCTCCCTGTGGGGCAATCGCGCCGACCTCTCGCTGCCTTCGGCGAAGGACCACGTCGAGGTCCGGCAGGCCGACCTGCTCGCCGACGAGCGCGCCCAGGCCCTCGCCTGGCTGCAGAGCGCCCGTCGCGTCGTCATCCTCGCCGACAACGCCGGCACCGAGCTGTTCTGCGACCTGCAGCTGGCCCGCGCCCTGGAGGACCGCGGCGCCCGCGTGACCCTGCTCGTGAAGGACGCCCCGTTCTTCGTCTCCGACGCCATCCCCGCCGACGTCGCCATCGCCCGTCGCCAGCTGCGCCGCGGCGTCGCCGCCCGCGTCGTCGCCCACCCCTTCCTCACCGGACCGGAGTGGCTCGCCACGCCGTGGCTGCCGACGCCGCTGCGGGAGCTGCTGGGCATGGCCGACGTCATCGTCGCCAAGGGGGACTGCAACTACCGCCGCCTCGTCGGAGACGCCCCGTGGACCCCCGAGGACCCGCGCAGCTTCGCCGACGTCGTCGACCTGCCGGCGCCCGTCATCGCGCTGCGCACGCTGAAGGCCGAGGTCCTCGTCGGCGTCGACGCCGCCACCTGCGCCCGCGCCGCCGACGTCGCCCCCGACTGGCTGGTCTCTGGTCGCTTCGGCGTCGTGCAGTGCGCCCCCGGCCGCTAGCGACGACGACGACGACAGCGACGCCATCTGCGAAAAAAAGAAGCGCCCGGTGTGGACCGGGCGCTTCTGTCTTCTCGTGGTTGGCTCGACTGGGATCGAACCAGCGACCCCTACCGTGTCAAGGTAGTGCTCTACCACTGAGCTACGAGCCAGCGATGAAGACGGGGAGACTCCTACGCGACGGTCGCCACGGTGTCAACGTCGTTCTTCGCGATCGCCGCCCGGACGGCGTTGTCCCGCAGCCCGTCGCGGTCGAGGTGCAGGCGACGCGGCATCCGCTCGGCGAGGCGCGGGTTGTGGGTGACGATGATCGCGGTGATGCCGCGGTCCTTGTTGAGGCGCTCGATGATCTCGTGGATGCCCTCGCCGGTCCGCTCGTCGAGGTTGCCGGTGGGCTCGTCGGCCAGCAGGATCTTCGGGTCGTTCACGAGAGCGCGGGCGAGGGCCACGCGCTGCTGCTCGCCGCCCGACAGCTCGCCGGGGCGATGATCGAAGCGGTGGCCGAGGCCCACCTCGCCGAGGAGCTCCTTCGCCCGCTTCATCACCTGGGCGGTGTTCCGCCGCCCGACGAGGCCCGGCATCATCACGTTCTCGAGGGCCGTGAACTCCGGCAGCAGGTGATGGAACTGGAAGACGAAGCCGATCCGCTCGTTGCGGAAGCGGGCGATGGCGCCGGTCGTCTGCTTCCACACGTCGACGCCGTCCATGACGACGCGGCCGCCGCTGGGCACGTCGAGGGTGCCGAGCACGTGCAGCAGCGTCGACTTGCCGGCGCCCGAGGGCCCCGTCAGCGAGACGAGCTCGCCGGCGGCGATGGTGACGCTCACGCCGCGCAGCACCTCGATGGGCTGCCCGTGGAGCCAGTAGGTCTTTCGGAGGTCCGTCGCCTCGATGGTCATCATGACGTGGGCCTCACTCGTAGCGCAGCCCCTCGACCGGCTTGAGGCGCGCGGCGAGGAGGGCGGGATAGATGGTGGCGAGATAGGAGAGGCCGAGAGCGGCGACGCCGACGAGGAACACCTCGAAGGGCTCGACCTTCACCGGCAGGTTGGAGATGTAATAGACGTCCGGGTCCATCCCGATGCCGAACGTCTCGATGAGCTTGCAGATGCCGACGCCGAAGCCGATGCCCACCAATGTGCCGAGGCCGCCGACGGTGATGCCGTAGGTGACGAAGACCTTCATGATGCTCGTGTCGGACGCGCCCATCGTCTTCAAGATCGAGATCTCCTTGCTCTTCTCGATGACGAAGACGATGACGACGGCGGCGATGAGGAAGCTCGCCACGATGACGATGAAGTTCAGGATGATGAACATCGCGATCTTCTCGAGCTTCAGCGCCGAGAACAGGTTGCGGTTCATCTCCATCCAGTCCTTCGTGCGGTACGGATAGCCGCCGAGGACCTTCAGCACATCGCGGGCCACGCCCTGCACGGCGTCGACGTCGTCGAGGCGGTACTCCACGCCGGTGACGGCGCCCTTGAGGGTGAGGAAGTCCTGGGCCTCCTCGAGGTCGATGTAGATGAACTTGGAGTCGTACTCGAACATCCCCGAGTAGAACGTCGCCGCGACGCGGAAGGCGCGGGCCTTCGGGATGGGGCCGGTCGGACCGAGGTCGCCCAGCGGGGAGACGACGTTGATGACGTCGCCGACGAAGACCTTGAGGTTCTTCGCCATCTCGACGCCGATGACGACGCCCGGCGTGGCCTTCTGCTCACCCTGGACCGGGACGCCGCCGACGCCGCCGGCCGCCTTGGCGATGGCGTCGTCGATGGCGTCGGTGGGCTTCACCGCGTCGGTGCCGGCGCCGTTCGCGCCGTTCGCGCCGTTCGCGCCGTCGCCGCCGACCTTCGCCGGCACCGGGATCTCCTCGGGATGGTCGAGGTGGCGCAGGCTGCCGCGGGTCACGTTCTTCTTGAGGTCGGTGACGGTGTCGATCGTCTCGACGTCGATGCCCTTGAGCAGCGCGCCGGTGACGTTGGTCTCCGAGGACACCATGACCTCGTTGAGCACAAACGGCGTGGCGCCAGCGACGCCCGGCACCGTCGCCGTCTTCTTCACGACGTCGTTGTACTCGGTGAAGTCGGAGCCGTACTTGAGCACGAGCAGGTGGGCGTTGGCGCCGAAGATCTTGCTGCGGAGGTCCGACGAGAAGCCGTTCATCACGCTCATGACGACGACCATCGCCATCGTGCCGACGGCGACGGCGAGCACCGAGATGACGGTGATGGTGCCGACGACGTCGCCGCCCTTGCCCATGAGGAAGCGCCGGCCGATGAAGCCCTCGTAGCCCCAGCCGGTGTCGACGCCGCCGTCGCCGCAGAACAGGAAGCCCAGCGAGCCGCCGACGATGAGGGCGAGGCCGAGGATGAGCAGGCCCGAGAGCAGGATGATGGCGAAGTAGGCCGCCGCCGTGCCGTAGGTGAACAACGACGTCACCGACGACGACATCACGACCGGCACCAGCGAGGCCAGCGCCGTCACCCACAGCACCTCGAGGAAGGCCACGCGGCGCGCCAGCAGGGCCATGAGGAAGCCGCCGACGAGGCCGCCGACGATCATGCCGACGGCGAGCACCACCTGGACCGGCTCGCCGCTGAGGCCCTTCACCTGGGTCGCCCACAGCGCCGAGGCCCCGACGGCGATCGACGCGGCGAAGCCGCCGGCGACGACGGCGCCGACATGCAGCCCGCCCTCGGGGCCGGCCTTGAAGAAGCCACCGTTTCTGCTGCGGACGTCCGGCGGCAGCTTCGCGAGGGCCCAGCCCACGAGGACCGGCGCCGCCAGTACGGAGATCGGGGGGAACGCGGCGACAACGGCGATGCCGAGGGGCAGCGCGGCGACGAGGGCCGCGCGGGCGGCGGTGAAGCCGAGGGCCAGCAGCCAGGCGGCGGCGGCGACGCCGGCGGCGGCGGCAAGCTGAACGGAACCGTCCATGGAACTCTCCGGGCTCCGTCGTCGCGACGGGCGTCGTCGTCGCCGGCGTCAGCCGACGCGGCGCATCTGCGGAAACAGGATGACGTCGCGGATCGACTGCTTGTTGTCCAACACCATGACGAGGCGATCGATTCCGATCCCGAGACCACCGGTGGGCGGCATGCCGGCCTCGAGCGCGCGGCAGAAGTCCTCGTCGAGGGGGCTCGCCTCGACGTCACCGCGGGCCTTGTCGCGCAGCTGCCCCTCGAGGCGGGCGCGCTGATCCACCGGGTCGTTCAGCTCGGAGAACGCGTTGGCCAGCTCCATGCCGGCGACGATGAGCTCGAAGCGGTCCGTGACGGCAGGGTCCCGGTCGCGCTTGCGGGCCAGCGGGCTCACCATCAACGGGAAGTCCGTGATGAAGGTCGGGTGGATGAGGGTGCGCTCAACCTCGTGATCGAAGACCGAGTAGAGCAGCGACAGGGCGATGTCGCGGCGGCGGGCCCGCATGGCATCGGGGGCCGAGGCGCCGATGGCGATCTCACCGGTCTTCTCGTCGAAGTCGTCGCCGGCGGCCGCCGTCGGCGGGGCCGTGGGCTCCTCGACCGGCGTGGCCGTCGTCGACGACGCCGACGCGAACGCCGCGTCGATCTGCTTGCCGAGCGCACTCCAGAAGCCCGGACCACCGGCGGCCAGCGCCGCCTTCGCCCGCTGCACGAGGGGCTCGGGGCCCTTCTTGATGCCCGGGATGAGCTCGTCGGCCTCCTCGTCGGAGAGGCCCTTGAGGCAGGTGTGCAGCGGCTCGTCGGCGGAGGCGGTGTGGCCTACCGTGACGGCGAGGGCCCGCTCGACGGAGTCGATGGTCGTGAGGTCCTCCTCGATGCCGAGGTGCTCCTGCACGAGCCGGGCAATGGGCGCGCGGCGCCACGGCCGCTTGAAGTCCACCTGGTGCTCGCCGTACGGCACCGTCGTCGAGCCGGCCGTCTGCTCGGCGAGCCCGGCGATGAGTTCCTCGGTGAGTTCCATCATGTCGAGGTAGGTGGCGTAGGCCTGGTAGACCTCGATCGACGTGAACTCGGGGTTGTGGCGCGTGCTCACGCCCTCGTTGCGGAACTGCCGACCGATCTCGTAGACGCGCTCGAGGCCGCCGACGACGAGGCGCTTGAGGTGCAGCTCGGTGGCGATGCGCAGGAAGAGGTCCTGCCCCAGCGCGTTGTGGTGCGTCACGAACGGGCGGGCGCTCGCACCGCCGGCCTCGTCCTGCAGCACCGGCGTCTCGACCTCGATGAAGCCGCGCTCGTCGAGGTGGCGCTGCACGCCGCGGATGATGCGGCTGCGCAGGCGGAAGGTCTCGCGCACGTCGGGCGAGACGATGAGGTCGAGGTAGCGCTGGCGGTAGCGGGCCTCGACGTCGGCCAGACCATGGAACTTGTCGGGCAGCGGGCGCAGGGCCTTGGTGATGACGCGGAAGCCGTCGGCGGCGATCGACAGCTCGCCCGTCTTCGTGCGCATGGGGCTGCCGGCGACGCCGACGATGTCGCCGAGGTCGGTGAGCTTCAGCAGCTGGTAGGCCGCCTCGCCGACGCGGTCGAGCTTCACGTAGATCTGGATGTCCTTCGACGACGCGTCGCGGATGGTGAGGAACGACGCCTTGCCCATCTGGCGCATGGTCATCACGCGGCCGGCGAGGATGTGCACCGTCGTGATCTTCTCGAGATCGGCGCCGGGGACGTCGGCGTAGCGGGCGTGGAGATCGGCGGCCGTGACCTCGGGGCGGAAGTCGTTGGCGTAGGGATCGAGGCCGGCCTCGCGGATCTTGTGCGCCTTCTCGAGGCGGACCTGCACCAGGCGGTGGGTCTCTTCGGCGTGGTCGGTACCGGTCTGGTCGTCGTTGGACACGGTGGTCTCCGTCGTCGTCGTCGTTCGGGGGGAACGTCGTCACTTCGGCCGCGGGGTGTCAACCGGGCCCCGTCGTCGACGGCGACCCGGGCCGGGCTTTCCCAGCGGCCCCTGGACGCGTATGGCGGGGCCCATGTTGTCGTCGGAGGCCGGCCCCGCCCGGTCGAGCGCCCTCGTCTGCATCCCCACCTACAACGAGCGGGACAACCTGCCATCGCTGTTGGAGGAGCTGCTCGACACCGCCCCCGTCGACGTCCTCGTCATCGACGACGCCTCCCCCGACGGCACCGGCCGCGTCGCCGACCTCCTCGCGAAGAAGTCCGGCGGTCGGGTCCACGTGCTGCATCGGGCCAGGAAGCTCGGCCTCGGCACGGCCTACATCGCCGGCTTCCGCGTCGGCCTCGCGCGCGGCTACCGCTTCCTCCTCGAGATGGATGGCGACTCCAGCCACCAGCCCCGCTACGTCCCCGAGCTGCTGCGCGCCACCGAGAGCGCCGATGTCGTCATCGGCAGCCGCTACGTCGACGGCGGCGACGTCGAGAACTGGGAGCTGTGGCGGCGGGCGCTGTCGCGCGGCGGCTCGGCCTACGCCCGGGCCATCCTGCAGGTGCCGGTGCGCGACCTGACGAGCGGCTTCAAGTGCTTCCGTCGCGAGGTCCTTGATGCCATCGACCTCGACGCCATCCACACCACCGGCTACGCGTTCCAGATCGAGCTGAGCTACCGCGCGTTCCGGCTCGGCTTCCGCCTCAAGGAGATCCCCATCGTCTTCTACGAGCGCCAGAGCGGTCGCTCGAAGATGTCGGGGCACATCGTCACCGAGGCCATCACCGCCGTCTGGAAGATGCGCTTCGGCTGACCATGCGCCCCCGCCTCATCGCCACCGACGCCGGCCTCGGGCTCGTCGACGACGACGCCCCGGAGCTGTCGCCCCTCGTCCTCGACCTGACCGCCCCGCGGCGGCTCACGTCGAAGGACGACCTCATCCGCGCGCTCGGCTGGAAGTCCGGCATCCGCCGCGTCGTCGACGCCACCGCCGGCCTCGGCCGCGATGCCTGCGCCCTTGCCGCGTTCGGCTTCGACGTCGTCGCCATCGAGCGGGCGCCCCACATGCAGGCCCTGTGGCGCGACGCCCTCGCCCGCCACACGCCGCCCCGGCTGCGCCTCGTCGAGGACGACGCGACGCGCTTCCTCGACACCATCGCCGGCACCGACGAAGCCCCCGACGCCGTCTTCCTCGATCCGATGTACCCCGACGTCGAGCGCAAGGCCCTGCAGCAGCGGGAGTTGCGCCTGATCCGCGCCGCCGTCGCCGCCGACGACGGCCACCCCGACCACGTCGTCGTCGACAGCGTCCAGCAGGACAACGCCGCGCTCTTCGCGGCGGCGATGCGGGCGGCCCGGCTGCGCGTCGTCGTGAAGCGGCCCCGCTGGGCGGCGCCGCTCGGTGGCGCCCCGACCCACACCTGGGAGGGGGCGTCGACGCGCTTCGACCTCTACGTCACGAAGATGGCGCCGACGACGCCACGGCCGTAGCCGTCGACGTCGACGTCGACGTCGACATCAGACCGGGTAGACGCAGTGCTTCTTCGGCAGGCGCTCGTCGCTCTTGGTCTGCATGTACTGCAGCCGGCGGATGAGCTCGGCGCGCAGCGCGTTGCCGGGGACGACGGCGTCGATGACGAGGGACGACGCCAGCTTCTGGAGGTCGACGTCCTCGCGGTACTCGGCGCGGAGCTTCTCGACGTAGGCCTTGCGCTCGTCTTCGTTCTCGATCGCCTGGATCTTGTTGAAGTAGACGGCGTTGACGGCGGCCTCGGCGCCCATGACGGCGATGCTGGCCTGCGGCAGGGCGATGGTGACGTCGGGCTCGAAGGCCGGGCCGCTCATGGCGTAGAGGCCGGCGCCGTAGGCCTTGCGGACGACGACACAGATGCGCGGCACCGTCGCCTCCGACATGGCGGCGAGCATCTTGGCGCCGTGCCGGATGATGCCGTCCTTCTCGACCTTGGAGCCGATCATGAAGCCGGGCACGTCGGTGAGGAACAGCAGCGGGATCTCGAAGGCGTCGCACAGGAACATGAACCGCGCGGCCTTGTCGGCGCTGTCGACGAAGAGCACGCCGCCCTTCTGCTTCGGCTGGTTGGCGAGGATGCCGACGACGCGGCCGTCGATGCGGGCGAGGCCCGTGACGAGCTCCTGGGCGAAGCGCTTCTTCACCTCGAAGAAGCTGCCCTCGTCGACGACGGCCTCGATGAGCTCGCGCACGTCGAACATCGTCTTTTCGTCGACGGGGACGATGTCGTCGACGGCGCGGCCGGCCTTCGGGACCCGGCCGGCGATCACGGCGGGCTTCTCGCCGGCGCGCTGCGGGAAGTACGACAACCAGTCGCGGCACTGGCTGATGGCCTCCTGCTCGGTCTTGACGAGGAAGTCACCACAGCCGCTCTCGCTGGTGTGCATGCGGGCGCCACCCAGATCATCGAGGGAGATCTTCTCGCCGATCACCATCTCGGCCATGCGCGGCGAGCCGAGGTACATGCTCGCGTTCTTGTCGACCATGAAGACGACGTCGCAGAAGGCCGGGATGTAGGCGCCGCCCGCCGCCGACGGCCCGAAGAGCAGGCACACCTGCGGCACGAGGCCCGAGAGCTTCACCTCGTTGTGGAAGATGCGCCCCGCGTGACGACGACCGGGGAACATGTCGATCTGGTCCGTGATGCGGGCGCCGGCGCTATCGACGAGGTAGACCATCGGGATGCGGTAGCGGAGCGCCTGCTCCTGGATGCGGATGATCTTCTCGACGGTCAGCGCCCCCCACGAGCCCGCCTTGATCGTCGAGTCGTTGGCCATGATGGCGACATCGCGGCCGTGGATGCGGCCGATGCCAGTGATCACGCCGTCGGCGGGGAGGTCCTTCGCGAGGCAGTTCGCGTAGAGGCCGTCCTCGACGAAGGTGCCCTCGTCGACGAGCAGGCGGATGCGCTCGCGCGCGAAGAGCTTGCCCTGGGCCGCGTTCTTCTCGTGGCTCGAGGGGCTGCCGCCCTTCTCGATGGTCTCCTTGAGGGCGGCGAAGGTGTCCTTGGGGCTCGTCATGGGGTCGGTGTCGGCGACACGGCGGCCGCCGTCAAGACACCGGGCGGCGCTGGAACGACGAGGGGCGCCATGGGCGCCCCTCGTCGTCGTGCGGTCACGGCGTCGACGGCGTCAGCCGCCGAGGTCGCGGCACTCGCACAGCGACTGCTGACAGATGGGCGTCGCCCCGGTGCAGGCGTCGTTGCAGTTCGGTCCGCACTCGCAGGCGCAGGTGTCGGGGTTGACGACGCGGGTCGGGCCGCAGTCGACGGTGGTGTCGCAGCCGCACGAGCACGTCTCGGTGTTCCAGACGAAGCCCGGCGCGCAGGTCGCGCTCTCGACGCACTCGCAGGCGCAGGCCGCCTCGTTGCAGGCCTCGCCGACGGCGCAGCCGCCGCACTCGGGCAGGCACTGCAGCTCGCAGGTGGCGCGGTTGCAGAACTCGGGCGCGGCGACGGCGGCGCCGCTGCCGCAGTCGTCGGGACACTGGTAGCTGCACGTCGTCACGTCCCACACGAAGTTGGGGCCGGGCGGCGGCGTCGTCGGCGTGTCGGTGCACTGGAAGCTGCAGGTCGCCTGGTTGCACACGTGGTTCGCCGAGGGGGCCGGACCACCGCAGTCCGCCGGACACTCGCAGGCACAGGTCGTGGTGTTGCAGGTGCCGTTGCCTTCGCAGCCGCCGCAGTCGGCGGGGCAGCGGAACTCGCAGGTCGCGGCGTCGCAGATGGCCGCCGGGCCCGGGGGCTCGCCGCCGCCGCAGTCGGCGGGGCAGACGTACTCGCACAGGCCCGTGTCCCAGACGAAGTTGTCGCCCGGCGACGGCAGGCCCGGCGGCGGCGTCGGACACTCGAAGCGGCACAGGGCCTGGTTGCAGACCATGTTGTCGCGGGGCGGGTTGCCACCGCAGTTCGGCGCGCACTCGCAGCGGCACTCGGCCTGGTTGCAGACGGCGGTGTCGCCGCAGCCGCCGCAGTCGGGCAGACACTCGAAGTCGCAGACCTGCGGGTTCGTGTTGCAGAACTGGTTGGCGGGGGCTTCGCCGGCGCCGCAGCCGTCGACGCACTCGTACTGACAGGTGGCGAGGTTGCAGGTGGCAAACGCGCTCGGCGGCGCCCCGGGGCAGGCCGTGCATTCGTATTCGCACGTCGCCTGGTTGCAGACGAAGCCCGGGCCCGGCGCGGGGCCGTTGCAGTTGTCGCAGACGCAGGCGCAGGCGTTCACGTCGCACTGGAAGCCGCTGTCGCAGCCGCCACAGTCGGCGAGGCACTCCGGGGTGCAGGTGAGCGGATTGCATGTCTCGTTGGCGGCGAGGCCACCGCCACAGTCGGCGGGACAGGCACATTCGTTGTTCACGCACACAAACGGCGCGTCGCAGGAGCAGACGTCGTTGTTGCCGTCGGCGTCGGGGGTGCGGTCGATCCAGGTGCGGTACGAGATGGCGACTTCAGCGCCCTGCGCCGGGCGGCAGGTGCCGAAGAACGCGATCGTGTTCGTGACCGGATCGTAGGCGAAGCCGTTGATGCGGCTGCGCGGCACGTCGGTGAGCGTGCAGGCCGTGTTGCCCTGGGTGGCCGAGATGGCGACCTTGATCGTCGAGGCGATGGGGTCCGTCGACAAACGGTAGGGGGACACAGCGCCGATCACCGAGTTCATGATGCCGGTGATGGTCTGCTGGATTTCGGCGGCGGGCGCCGAGGTGGAGCCGTTCGGAACCGAGATGGAGCCGGTGACACCGTTGAGGTTGCCGATGGTGCTCGAGTAGGTGATGCGCGAGTCGCGACTCTTGGCGTCGGTCTCGCCGGAGCAGCCGCCGGTCGCCGTCGCCGGACAGAGCAGACCGTTCAGCAACAACGAGGGCTCGTCGAGGCGAGGCGAGTCCCACGTCACCGTGGGCGGTCCACCGAGGGACCAGGTCGTCCATCCCGTGATGTCGTTGGTCGCGGGGCGGTCACCAAGGGTGTTGGCGGCAGCCGAGGCGTTCGGACTCTGGTCGCCGGAGTCGGCGAGGAACACGACGGCCACACGGGCATCGCGGCGCACACGGTTGGCCGGTGCGGCCGTCGAGAGCAGAGTGGCACTCGCCGGCAACCACCGATCCTGGAGCACCCGCTTGAGCGACTGGAATCCGCGCTCGTCGCCACGGCCCGACGCCGTGTTCAAGACCGTACAATTGGTGAAGGCCGCACCGGTCGTCACGAAGTCGCACAGCTCGGCGTTGTTCGCGCCGGAGGCGGCGGCCGGGTCGCCGGCCCGATAGAAGTTCGTCGATACGACGCCGAGGCGGAAGTCGAGCGTGCTGTTCTCGAGCTGGGCCGCCATCTCGTCGGAGGCCGCCTGCACCGCGTCCTGCTGGGCGGCCATCGAGCCCGAGTTGTCGACGACCCAGATGAAGTCGGTCGGCTGCTCGGCCTCGCCGACGAGGACGTCGCACTGGGTCCCGATCTGATCACCGAACTGACCGAGGGCCGTGCCGCCAGCGATGTCCTCGAGGCGGAAGTCGCGCCCGCTCGCAATGGTGTTGTGTTGAGCCAGGTTGGTGACGACGCCGACGACGATGGAGGTGTTCGCCGAACGACGCGCCACCACCGCACCGAGTTTCACGTTGCCGTTCTCGGTCGGTCCCCCCACGAAGGTGGCAGCCGCAGCGGCGTTGCCAGCGAAAGCGCGGATGATGTCGACGGCGCGAGCCTGCGACGAACCGGTGCCGGCCACATTGAAGGTGCCGCGCGTCGCCTGGAAGCCGTCCCACGTCGTGAAGTTCTGCACGAGCGGCACGCTGATGGAGGCCGAGAGGCTCGCGTTGGCCTGGAAGGCCGCCATCTCGTCGGCCGCGCTCGCGCCGACCGGGGTGCGACGCAGCGCGAAGGCGAAGAGGCCGCGATCGGGGGCGACGGCCGTGATGCCCACCACGGTACCGCCGATGGTGATGGTGCCGAGGTTCGCCTGACGGAAATCCGGCGCCAGGGCCATGAAGATGTCGTTGAGTGAATCGGTCGCGCGCAGGGGATCGATGGGAGTGCCACAGGCCGCGTTGATGGTTCCCGAGACGTCGCCCTGATCGTTGGGATCGAGCTCGCCGCCGTCCACACGTCCGTTCTGGTTGCCGTCCTCGGCCCCGTCGACGACGCCATCGTTGTCGGTGTCGGCGTCCAGGGGGTTCGTGGTGGTGGTGGCGTCGGCGTCAGCGACGCAGCGCAGCCCGCAGAGGGGATCAGTCTCGGCAGGCACGGTCGTCTGACAGGCCGTGCCGGTCTCGACGCCGTCCGTCAGGCCATCGGCGTCGCTGTCGGGGTTGAGGGGGTCGGTTCCCGCGGTGACCTCGGCGCCGTCGTTGAGGCCATCGCAGTCGGTGTCGACACTGAGCGGGTCGGTGCTGCGGGTGCGGACCTCCTGGCCGTCGGTGAGGCCGTCGCCGTCGGTGTCGGGGAGGTTCGGGTTCGTGCCGAGGACGGCCTCGTCGGGGTTCGACAGGCCGTCGCCGTCGCTGTCGACGTCGGCGACGCGCGGGTTCGTCTCGTTGGCGTCGACGCGACCGTTGCGGTTCACGTCCTCGCCGGCGATGCAGACGTTGACGACGGCGGCGGGGCCATCGCACAGGCCGTCGGCGTCGGTATCGGCGCGAGCCGGGTCGGTCTCCTGGCCGGCCGGGTTCGCGGCACCGAGCGCGCCATTGCGGTCGCGATCCTCGAGGCCGTCGTTGATGCCGTCGCCGTCGGTGTCGCGCACGAGCGGGTTGGTGCCGCTGCTCCCGTCGGTGTCGATCGCGGCGGCGGCGCACGACAGGCGCGTCGTCTTTCGGGCCTCGACGCCGTCGGGGATGAGGTCGCCGTCGGTGTCGGTGAGCAGCGGGTTGGTGCCGAGCTGGCCTTCTTCGCGATCGGAGATGGCGTCGCAGTCGGTGTCGTTGCTGCGCGGATCGGTCTCGCCGGTGTCGACGGTGCCGTTGGCGTTGATGTCCTCGCCGCTGATGCAGCTTGCCCCCGAGGGCACGATGGCGCCGTCGCACAGACCGTCGCCGTCGCTGTCGGCGCTGTTGTCGTTGGGATCGATGCCGGCGAAGAGGCCGTCGCGGTCGGCGTCGATGTTGGGCACGCGCGGGTTCGTCTCGCCGGCGTCGAGCACGCCGTTGGCGTTGCGGTCCTCGCCGGCGACGCAGCCGGTGCCGACGCTGAACGGACCATCACACAGGCCGTCGGCATCGCTGTCGGCATTGCCGGGGAAGGTCTCGCGCGGCAGCGCGGCGGCCCCCGAGATGGCGCCGTCGCGGTTGCGGTCCTCGACGCCATCGGGGATGCCGTCGGCGTCGCTGTCGGCGCGGGTCGGGTCGGAGTTCGTCGTCGCCGTCGCGTCGGCGTCGAACACCACGGTGGCGCACGTCGACGGGCCGCTCACGCGGGCCGTCCGGCCAAGCTCGACGCCGTCACGGATGCCATCGTTGTCGCTGTCGGCGCGGGCCGGATCGGTGCCGATGGTGCGCTCCTCGCGGTCGGAGACGGCGTCGCAGTCGGTGTCGACCTCGCGCGGGTTGCTCTCACCGGCGTCGGTGCGGCCGTTGCCGTTGCCGTCCTCGCCAGCGACGCAGCCGGCGAAGCCCGCACGGGCCGGGACGTCGAGGCCGCCGTCACAGAGGCCGTCGCCGTCGCTGTCGGCGCTGTTGGGGTTCGTGCCGAAGCCGGTCTCGCGGAAGTCGGCGATGCCGTCGAGGTCGGTATCGGTGTCGGGGATGCGCGGGTCGGTCTCGTTGGCGGCCGTGAAGCTGTCGCCGTTGAGGTCCTCGCCGGCGCCGCAGACGTTGGCGACGGTGGCAGGACCATCGCAGAGGCCGTCGTCGTCGGTGTCGGGGTTCGTCGGATCGGTCTCCTGCTGGGCGCCGGGCGCCGCAGCGTCGAGGGCGCCGTCGCGGTCGAGGTCTTCGACGCCGTCGTTGATGCCGTCACCGTCCGTGTCGCGGAGGGTGGGGCTGGTCAACGACGTCGGATCGGTGTCGCGGCGGAACGTGCCCTGACACTGGGCATCGCCGAAGGCCTGCGCGCCGCGCTCGAAGCCATCGCCGAGGCCGTCGCCGTCGCTGTCGAAATCGAGGGGGTCGCTGCCGGCGGCGCGCTCCTCGGCGTCGTCGAGGCCGTCGCAGTCGGCGTCGGCGTGGGTCGGATCGCTCTCGCCGGGATCGATGATGCCGTTGGCGTTGCCGTCCTCGTCGCGGTCGTCGACGCCGTCGCCGTCGCTGTCGGCCGCGTTGGGGTTGGTGCCGTTTCGGATCTCGATGTCGTCGGGGATGCCGTCGCCATCGCTGTCGATGGGCGGGTTGCCGCCGCCCGGGTCACCGCCCGAAAACAGCTCGTCGCCGTCGTTGATACCGTCGCCGTCGCTGTCGGCGTCGGTCGGGTCGAGTCCGAGCTCCACCTCGAGGCCGTCGTTCAGGCCGTCGGCATCGCTGTCGGGGTCGAGGGCGTCGGTGCCGAGGCCGCCGCCGCCGCCGGGCAGCTGGTTGCAGCCCTGCTCCTCACCGTCGCTGAGGCCGTCGGCGTCGCTGTCGATGGCGTTGGGGTCCGTCTCGCCGGCGTCGAGGCGGCCGTTGCGGTTGCGGTCCTCGAAGTTGTCCTCGAGACAGTCGGCGTCGCTGTCCTTCGCGGTGGGGTTCGTCTTCGTCGCGGCGTCGGCGTCGAGGGTCGTGAACGGACAACGGACGTCGATCGGCGTCGTCTTGCCCGACTCGACGCCGTCGGGGATGCGGTCGCCGTCGCTGTCGAAGAGGCGCGGGTTCGTCGTCAGACCGCCCGGCCACAGCGTGCCGAACTCCTGTTCGTCGCTGATGCCGTCGCAGTCGCTGTCGCGGGTGGCGTTGTCGAGGTCCTCGGGGTCGGGCTCGCCGACGACGGGCGGCTCACCCTCGCCTTCGCCCTCGCCCTCGCCTTCGCCTTCACCCTCGCCTTCGCCCTCACCCTCGCCCTCACCTTCGCCTTCGCCCTCACCCTCACCGCCGTCGACGGCGGGGCCGCCGCAGTCGCCGCAGGCCGCGACGAGGGACGCACAGAAAGAAGCCAGGACCAGTCGACGCCACATGGGGTGCTCCACAACGCAGTCGACGATGGTACGCAGATCACAGGGCCCGACCGCGATGTGGGAGAACGTGAGCGTGACACCGGCGGATATCCCACCTCGACGCGGCGCCTTCGGTGACCCCCGCGCGGTCGTCATGCGCTGGGCCGTGCCGCCCGACCTGCACGGCCGCAGCGCGAGCGAGATTCTCGCTGCGAAGATCCGGCGCCTCGGCCTCGAGCGGGCGACGTCGGTGGCGCTGTCCGGCGATCTGCGGGTCGGCCACGGCGACAGCCGGCCGGTGGCGCCCGACGAGGCGCTGCCGAAGGGGACCCTCCTCGAGGTGTGGCGCCTGCCCCCCGACAGCCCCGACGACCTCCTCGAGGCGCCCCGGGTCCTGCACGAGGCCGGCGGCCTGATCGTCGTCGACAAGCCGGGTGACCTCGCCGTCCACCCGTCGGCCCGCTACCTCCACGCGACGCTGACGGGCTGGCTGCACCGCCGAGGCACGCCGGCCAACCCCTGCCACCGCCTCGACCGGGAGACATCGGGCGTCCTCGTCTGCGCCACCGACGGCGACGTCGAGCGGCGCTGGAAGAGGGCCTTCGCCGACGGCCGGGTGCGAAAGACCTACCTCGCCGTCGTCGACGGCGTGATCGACGCCCCCCGCCAGATCGCCCTGCCCCTCGGCTTGCAGGGCGAGCGCGGCCTCGTGCGGATCCGCATGATCGTCGACGACACCGGTGCCGAGGCCGTCACCGACGTCGAGCCCGTCGCTGTCGGCGCCGACGGCGCGCGCAGCCTCGTGCGCTGCTTTCCGCGCACCGGACGGCAGCATCAGATCCGGGCCCACCTCGCCGCCGTCGGTCACCCCATCGTCGGCGACAAGCTCTACCAGATGGGCGACGCCTGGTTCGACGCCTTCACCCGCCGCGCCCTCGACGACGACGCGCGCGCACGCCTGCCGACGCCGCGGCAATGCCTCCACGCCGAGCGGCTCGTCCTCGACGACGACGCCTTCGCTGCGCCGATGCCGGACCTGTTCGCGCGGCTGCTGTGAAAACAGCAAGGGCGGACCCGGAGGCCCGCCCTTTGCCTGCACGGCGTGACGACGGGGTCAGTCGTCGATGACCATGAGGACGTCGCCCTCGGTGACCGGCTGGCCCTCCTGACAGCGGACCTCCTTCACCGTGCCCGGATCCTGGGCCTCGATGGGCATCCCCATCTTCATCGACTCGATGATGATCAGGGTGTCGCCCTCGTCGACGCTGTCGCCGACGGCGGCCTTGATCTTCCAGATTGTGCCTGTGATGTGGGCCTTGATCTCGGTGGCCATGACGGACTCCTTCGAAGTGGGGCGAGGCGGAAACTGGATCTTGTTTCATCAGCTGGCGCTGATGAAACGCGCCGCCCGACGGCGGCGCGATAGCACAACGCAACGGCGGCGACAGCGTCAGCGATCCAGCTCCATCGCCCGGTGCAGGGCCACCGAGTAGAGCCGGTCGCGGCCGCGCGCCCCGAGGGCCGCCACCAGCAGCTGTTCCGTCGGCGGCTCGGCGGCCGAGAACTCGCGGGCCAGGGCACCGGGGCCCATGACCTCGACGAGGCTGCCCTCCTTCGCCGCGAAGCCGAAGCGGGCGCCGCTCGTCGTCTCGATGACGACGCGGTCGAGACCGCTGCCCCGGACCGTCTTGCCGAGGAGCTCGACCTCGACGCCGATGGGCGACTCGTCGCGGGACTGCATGCGCCAGCTGACGCCGCCCTGGCGCGCCACGCGCTCCTGGACGGTCCACTTCAGCCGCGACGCCAGCCACCCGGTGAGGAGCTTCGCCGCCGGCTGGGCCCGCTCGCCGACGCCGATGTGCACGCGCGCGATGTCCCAGAGCGGCTGGTGACCGCCCGGGGGGTCGAAGAGCGACGCCAGGAGCGAACGGAGCGTGGCCGTGCGGAGCCAGTTGAGGTCCACGAGCGTGACACCGTCGAGCAGGCCGCCCACGTGGGCCAGCTTCGCCAGCGAGCCGTCGGCGGCGGCGCTGGTGTCGACGACGAGACGCTGCACGCCCGACAGGATCATCCGCACCGCGGCGGCGTTGTCGGGAGGCGCACCGGCCCACCACAGCGCCGTCGGGACGTCGGGGACGACGAGGGCCCGCAGCAGGCCGGGCACGTGCTCGGCGCCCTTGCCGCGGCTCTCGATGTGGATCTCCTCGGTGCACAGCAGCTTGCCGCCGCCGGCGCCGACCTGGCAGTTCGCCGAGACCCAGGCCTCGACGGGCTTGCCCTGGGTCGCATACGGCTGATTCAGGACGAGGATCGAGCGCGTCGGCACCGAGCGCACCATCACGTCGGCGAAGCGCTTCGCCTCCTGATGCACGCGCTCGTCGTTGGAGAAGACGATGAAGTTCCAGGAGCACGCCCGGGTGAGGGCGTTGTCCTTCTCCTTCGACTGCGTCCGCCACAGCGCCGCGAGTTCCTTCTCGATGCCGCCGACGTCGACGGCGACGGCAGCGCCACCGAGGGGCGTGCCGGCTGGGTTCTTCGCGTCAGTCATGATGACCTCCCATGTCTGGTTGGACGACGACGCGACTCACAGGCGACGCCACGCGTGGCCCGAGCGCTTGAGCATGGCGTCGCTCTCGTCGGGGCCCCAGGTGCCGGCCTCGTAGGTCGGGATGCCCTTGGCGAAGCTGCGCTTCCACTCGTCGTGGATGCGGCTGATGAACTTCCAGCTCGCCTCGACCTCGTCGGCGCGGGTGTAGAGGGACTGGTCGCCGAGCATGCAGTCGAGCTGCAGACGCTCGTAGGCCTCGGGGGGCTCGGTGCCGAAGCTCGTGCCGTAGCGGAACTCCATGTTCACCGGGTGGATGTCGAGGGTGTTGCCGGGCACCTTCGAGCCGAAGCGCATCGAGATGCCCTCGTCGGGCTGGATGCGGATCGCGAGCACGTTGGGCTCGTTGACGCTCTTCTCGCCAAAGAGCCGGTGCGGCGCCTCCTTGAACACGAGGGCGACCTCGGTGACCTTCTTCGGCATGCCCTTCGCGGAGCGCAGGTAGAAGGGCACGCCGGCCCAGCGCCAGTTGTCGATGAACATCTTCAGCGCGACGTAGGTCTCGGTGACCGAGCCGGGGTTCACGCCGGTCTCGTCCTGGTACGACGGGATCGGACGACCAGCGACGCTGCCGGCGCGGTACTGACCGCGGACGACGAACTCGTCGAAGCGACCCTCGGGGATGGGGCGCAGGGCCTTCAAGACCTTCACCTTCTCGTCACGCAGGTCCGTCGCGTTGAGCGACACCGGCGGCTCCATCGCCGTGAGCGCGAGGACCTGGAACAGGTGGTTCTGCACCATGTCGCGCAGGATGCCGGCGTAGTCGAAGTAGCCGCCGCGTCCCTCGATGCCGAGCGCCTCGGCGCCGGTGATCTGCACGTGGTCGATGTACTTGTTGTTCCAGAGGGGCTCGAAGAACTCGTTGGCGAAGCGGAAGACCATCAGGTTCTGGACGGTCTCCTTCCCGAGGTAGTGATCGATCCGGTAGATCTGGTCCTCGGCGAGGTGCTGCAGGCAGTGCGCGTTGAGGTCGCGCGCCGACTGCAGGTCGGTGCCGAAGGGCTTCTCGATGATGACGCGCGTGAAGGGCCCGGTGCCGGTCTTGTTGATGAGACCGTTGTCGGAGAGCTGCTTCACGGCGACGGGGAACGTCGCTGGCGGCGTCGAGACGTAGAAGACGCGGTTGCCCGGAATGCCGCGCTCCTTGTCGATCTGGGCGAGACGCTCCTTGAGGCCCTGGTACGACGCCGGCGTGTCGTAGTCGCCGGTGTAGAAGTAGATGCCCTTCTCGAACTGGTTCCACAGCTCCTCGGTGGGCTTGTGGCGGGCGTGCTTCGCGCACCACTCCTTCATCTCCTTGCGGAAGGCCTCGTCGGAGACCTCCTTGCGGGCGTAGCCGACGACGGCGAACGACGGCGGCAGCAGGCGCTCGGCGAAGAGCGAATAGAGGGCCGGAATGAGCTTGCGCTTCGTGAGGTCACCGGAGGCGCCGAAGATGACGACGGTACACGGCTCGGGCAGCCGATCCTCGACGAGACCCTGGCGGAGCGGATTGGATGGGGAAGCGGCCACGGCGTACCTCTTTCAGTGCGGTTCGATGCAGGCGCCTCGACGGCGCGGTGCAGAGACGATCAGCCGGCCCGGGCCGGCGGGCGCGCAGGCTACGCCGAACCCGGCGGCCGACAGCAAGTGCGCCCCGCTCCGCGCGGTACGACCTGCCCCCACACGCCGCTTCCTGGCGAGCAGGAGGGCCTGTGGGCTAGACCCTGGTCATGCGTCGTCTCCGTCTGTCGCTGCTGCTCCTCGCCGCCCTCGCCGCCACCGCCTGCGCCTCCGACCGTCAGGTCCAGTGGGGCGAGGAGACCCCCACCGAGCAGCCCACCGTCGTCAAGGAGGCCAGCGGCGACGCGCCGCTGACGGCAGCCGAGTACGCCGCCCGGTTCCCCACCGACGGCGACTGCGAGGCCGAGGCCCGCCGCATCCACGAGAAGAAGCCAGAGCTCGCCGTGCGGCTCATCAAGGCCTGCGTCGACCGTGGCGACTTCCGGCGCCTCAGCGCCATCGTCGAGGCGCCGTGGACGGCCCTGCTGGCGGCGGACAAGGACGCCGCGACCGTCGCCGCCCGCGTCGTTGCCGCCCGCGCCGGCGACGTCGAGAACGACGTCACGGCCCTGCAGAAGGTGGGATTCGGCGTGTCGAGCCTCGACGATGTCTTCAATGCGCCCGACAAGGCGAAGGGCCGCCGGGTCATCTTCCGCGGCCGCGCCGACACCGACATCAAGGAGAAGGGCCGGGAACGGCTCGTCGAGACCGCCCTCGAGCAGGGCGAGATCGACCCCCAGCCGACGGGTCGCCGCGTCTCGGCCACCCTCGGGGCCGGCTTGAAGGCCCCGGCCCGCGACGGCGTGCTGCTCGCGAAGGTCGGCCGGGTCGGCGACGACACCGCCGCTGCCGACGGCGAGAACGCCGCCTTCGTCGAGGTCGAGGGCGTCTTCAAGGCCGCGACGGCGCCGACCTTCTGAGCCGACCGGCTCCTTGCCACCGAAACGAAAACGGAGCGCGGGGCGCTCCGTTTTCGTCGGTCTTCCCCGTGAGGCGGGGTTCAGAGCGCAGCGCTCAGCAGCTTCGGGTTGCGCTCGATGCGCGCCTTCTCCTGCAGACCCTTCGCGAAGGTCTCGACGACGGCCGCGCGGCGACCGGCGAGGAGGCCCTGCTCGAGCTGCTCCTTCTCCGCCGCGAACTTCTCGAGGTCGGGCTTCTCGCGCGACTTGAGGCGCACGATGAAGAATCGACCGTTGACCTCGACGACCTGCTCGTGGAGCGGCTTCTCCGACGTGAGCCCGTCGAAGGCGAGGGTGAGGAGGTCCGGCGAGGCGCCGATTCGCGGCACGGCGCGAGCGGTGCGGGCGAAGGGGCCGGTGGCGTCGACCTTCGGGGCAAACGGGCTCGCATCGGCGGCCGGCGGGGCGCCGTCGGCGGCGGGCTTGACGATGCGAGCGTCGCTCAGCTCGGCGAAGGTCTTGCCGGCCTTCAGCTCCGTGAGGGCGGCGTCGACGAGGGCGCGGGCCTTGAGCTTCTGGCCGTCCTCGCGGACGAGCTGGCGGGCGATCTCGGTCTCGACCTCGGCGAGCTCCTTCTTCGACGGCGGCACGACGTCGTCGACCTTGATGACGTGGTAGCCGAAGCGGGTCTCGACGACGTCGGAGATCTGGCCCTTCTCGAGCTTGAAGGCGGCCTCCTCGAACGGCTTCACCATCGCGCCCTCGCCGAAGAGGCCAAGGCTGCCGCCCTGATCCTTCGAGCTGTCCTCGGAGACCTCGGTGGCGACCTTCGCGAAGTCCTCGCCGTCCTTCACGCGCTTGAGGGCGGCGTCGATCTTCGCGCGGGCGGCCTTCTTCTCCTCGTCGGGCGCGGTGTCCTTGACCTTGATGAGGATGTGGCGGGCGTTGACCTTCTTGCCCTGGCGGTAGCGGTTGATGTGCTCGTTGTAGAAGGCCTCGACGCGGGCCTTGTTGGCGGCGAGCCACGTCGACACCTCGGCGTCCGTCGGCTCGGTGGTCTCGGCCTTGAAGAAGGCCGGGTCGACACGCAGGAACTCGAGGTCCACGCGGTCGTTCTTGCTCATGAAGCTGTCCTTGAGCTCCGTCTCGCTCACGTGCTGGGCGGCGCCGAGGATCTCCTCCATGCGGCTGGCGAGGAGCTCCTTGCGGAGCTGCTGCTCGAAGCGGGCCTCGGTGGTGTTGTAGACGCCGTTGACGAGGCGCTTGTACTCCTCGGCGTCGAACTCCTTGTCCTTGCCGAAGAAGCGGTCCTGGATGGCGCGGGCGAGCTCGTCGTCGGGGATGACGAGGCCGCGCTTCGAGGCCGCCTGGGCGAGCAGCTCGGTGCGGATGAGGCGGTCGAGGACCTGCTGGTCGAGGCCCTCCTCGCGCGCCTTCTCGGCGGTGAAGCCGGGCCGGAACATCGTCTGCGTCCGGAAGGTCTGCGCGTACTGCACACGGAAGTGGCTCATCGGGATGACTTCGCCGTTCACCGTCGCCGCGATGGGGAGCTCGCCGGAGATGTTGCCGCCGCCCCACGATCCGAACGTGAAGATGAAGACGAAGGTGATGGCGACGAAGACGCCGATCATCAGCCAGTTGTTGGAGTTCGAGCGGAAGACGGAAAGCATGAAGGCGCGTTAGCCGGCTTGCGGCAGCCCCACAAGGCCCCGCAATCAGGTGAGCGAGCGCAAGCGCCAGCGAGCGCAAGCGCAGCGAGCGCAAGCGCAGCGAGCGCAAGCGCAGCGAGCGCAAGCGCAGCGAGCGCAAGCGCAGCGAGCGCAAGCGCAGCGAGCGCAAGTGCCAGCGAGCGCAAGCGCAGCGAGCGCAAGCGCCAGCGAGCGCAAGCGCCAGCGAGCGCAAGCGCAGCGAGCGCAAGCGTTCCGGCACACGACGGGCGCCCGCGCCACGCGGCAGCGGGGTCTCCGGCGCGCAGCGCCGGAGACAACCAACGCCTTGATTTTTCATGAAAAAAGGCGCCTGACGGTTCCTCCGTCAGGCGCCTCTTCTCATGAAAAATCACGCACTCATGGAGCCGAGGAACTCGTGGTTGCTGCGGGTGCCCTTCATGCGGCTGATGAGGAACTCCATCGAGTCGATGACGTTCAGGGGGTGCAGCAGCTGGCGGAGGATCCACACCCGGTTGAGGGTCTCCTGGCCCATGAGGAGGTCTTCCTTGCGGGTGCCCGACTTGTTGATGTCGAGGCACGGGAAGATGCGCTTCTCCATCAGCTTGCGGTCCAGCACGATCTCGCTGTTGCCGGTGCCCTTGAACTCCTCGAAGATCACCTCGTCCATGCGGCTGCCGGTGTCGACGAGCGCCGTGGCGATGATGGTGAGCGAACCACCCTCCTCGACGTTGCGGGCCGCGCCGAAGAAGCGCTTGGGCTTCTGGAGCGCGTTGCTGTCGACGCCGCCGGAGAGGATCTTGCCGCTCGCCGGCTGCACGGCGTTGTAGGCGCGGCCGAGGCGCGTGATCGAGTCGAGCAGGATGACGACGTCCTTCTTCTGCTCGACGAGGCGCTTGGCCTTCTCCGAGACCATCTCGGCGACCTGCACGTGACGCGTCGGCGGCTCGTCGAAGGTCGAGGCGATGACCTCACCCTTGATGTTGCGCTGCATGTCGGTGACTTCCTCAGGGCGCTCGTCGATGAGCAGCACGATGAGGGTCACCTCGGGGTGGTTGGTCGTGATGGCGTTGGCGATGTCCTGCATCAGCACCGTCTTGCCGGCCTTGGGCGGCGCGACGATGAGGGCACGCTGACCCTTGCCGATGGGACAGAGCAGGTCGATGATGCGCGTCGAGAACTGCGACGCCTTCGTCTCGAGCTTGAAGCGCTGCTCCGGGAAGAGCGGCGTCAGGTTCTCGAACGGGATCTTGCCCTTGTGCTCGCCGGCGGGGAGGCCGTTGATGGTCTCGACCTTGTAGAGCGAGTAGTAGCGCTCCTTCTCCGTCGGCGGCCGCACCAGGCCCGAAATGGTGTCGCCGGTGCGCAGACCGAAGGCGCGCACGATCGAGGGGGCGACGTAGATGTCGTCGGCGGAGGCCTCGAAGTTGTAGGCGGGCTCGCGGAGGAAGCCGTAGCCGTCGGGGTTGTACTCCATCACCCCGCCGCCCTGGATGGCGCCGTTCTTGTCGGACTGCCACTTCAGGATCTCGAAGATGATGTCCTGACGACGCAGATTCCCGCTGACGTCGACGCCGGCGGCGATGGCCTGGGCGTGCAGCTCGGGCACCTTCACGTGCTTGAGGCGGCTGAGGTCGATGGCCGGCACCGTCGGGTCGATCGTCGGGACCGGGCTCACCGCGCGGCCCTTCTGGGGCGGCGGCAGGGGCTGGGGGCGCGGGCCACGGGGCTCGGGGGCAACGGTGGCGCTGTCGGCGGCCTTGTCTTCGGTCATCATGACTCTCGTTGGTGGGCAGGCGCCGGCCGGCGAGCAGGGGCCGGGGCGTGCTGCGGCGCTTCTAGGCGATCGCCCGGTGGAGTCAAGACGAAGCGCCAGCGCCCACGCAGGGTTTCCATGGCCGGGCGGGGCTGTTAGCGCCTGCGCCGTGGGACGTGTCGCGGTCGACGTCGCGGTGGTGGGTCGCGAGCTCTGTGGGCTCGTCGCGGGAGCCCTGTGCGCCCAGGCCGGGCGACGCGTCATGGTCATCGACGACGGCGACGTCGGCACCCGCCTGCTCGGGGATCGGCTGGCGCCGCTGGCGGCGTCCCTGTGGCGGCTCGGCAACGGCGGCCCCGTGGCGACCCTGCTCGACGACCTCGGCCAGAAGGCCGACGCCCGCCGCGTCCTCGGCGACCCCGTCGGCCTCGGCGTCGTCGACGACCCCGACCTCCGCTGCACGTTCCCCCTCGGCGACGACGCCCGGGGCCGCGAGCTCGGCCGCGTCTTTGGCGAGCGGGGCAAGGCGCTCGCCAGCCAGCTGCAGGCACTCGACGCCTCGCGCCGGCACGGTCCCCTCCTCGAGCTGCGGTCACTGCATGAGGACGGCTGGTTCTTCGAGGCCCGCCGCGCGAAGAAGCGCGTGCTCGCCTTTGGCAGCGCCGCCGACGCCCAGGTCGACGACGCCGACACCGCGGCCTTCTTCGCCGCCGGCGACGGCATCGCCCCCGTGCTCGCCCAGCTCGGTCCGTTCGTGCAGTGGCGCAGCGGCGCCCCGGCGAAGGGGCTCGTGTCGTCGTGGGCCGCGCTCGCCTTGCAGGGCGGCACCACGCTCGGCGCCGCCGGCCTCGGGCCCCGCGCCGCCCTCGCCGACCTGCTCGTGTCGTTCATCACCCACCGCGGCGGCGAGGTCGTGCGCGATCGCGTCGCCGGCGTCGACGCCAGCGGCCGCGCGGTCACGGCCCTGCGGCTCGAGCAGCGCCGGGACGAGGTGGCCCCCATGGCCGTCGTCGACGCCACCTGGAGCCGCGACCTCGTCGATCGCCTGCCGAGCGGTCGAGCGCGCGAGAAGCTGCTCACGCAGCAGGGGCGCGTCGTCGCCGCCGGCGGCACCACCTCGGTGCGCTGGCTGTTGCCGGCGCGGATGCTGCCCCGTGGCATGCCACCGGTGCTGCTCGTCCTCGATCCCGAGGGCACGACGCCGGTCCTCGTGATGCTGGGCCAGGGGGCCCCCGTCGCCGAGACCGGCAAGGGCTCCCACATCGACGAACAGCTTGTGTACGTGGTCGCCACGGCGCCGACGCGGGACGGCAGCGTGATCGAGGAGGTCCTCGGGCGGCTGCTGCCCTTCGCCCGCAGCGCGGCCCGGGCCGCCGACGTCGTCGACGTCAGCGCCCTGTGCGCCCACTACGAGCTGAAGGACAGCGAGCACGTCCTCGGTGGACGCCGCCCGCGCACGCCGTGGAAGAACCTCGTGCGGGCCGGCCGCGACCTCGCGCCGGGCTGGGGCACCGACGGCGAGCTCATTGCCGCCCGCAGCGTCTTTGCCCTCGTCGACCGCGTCTTCCCGAAGCCGCCGAAGACCTGAGCGTCGGCGTCAGTCGAAGAGCCAGGCCTTGAAGCGCTCCCACGCCGACGGTTCGGTCGTCGGGGTCGGCGTCGGCGTCGCTTCCGGCATCGGCTTCGGCACCGGGTCCGTCGTCACCGTCGGCTTCGCGAGCGGCGTCTTGCCGAGGTGCCAGTCGGTGGGGCGGTGGCGGGCGCCCTCGGGGACGATGAGGGAGCCGACGTAGTCGCCCTTCGCGTAGACCTTGTCGATGAGCGACTTCGCCTCCTCGAGGTCCTTGTCGCTGACGACGCCATAGGACGTCGCCTTGTAGAACTGGACGGTGACGCGCACCGGGAAGCGGTCGTCGCGCTCGAGCTTGAGCTGGTTGCCCTCCTTCACGGGGCCGAGGTCCTCGCCGTGGCCGATGACGGCCTGCTCGACGTCGGAGACCTCGCGGGCGCGTGACGACTTCTCCATCTCGGCCGGCGCCGACGCGGGCATCGGCGCAGCGTCGTAGGCGATGCCGCCACCGCCGGCGCCGCTGCCCGCCATGCCGAGGCCGAAGCCCTCGCCGCGGGTCGGCGCGCGGAACTTGAGGGGCACCTGGATGATGAGCAGCATGTCGGCGCCGTCGTCGAGAGCGCCGGCGTCCTGGGCCGTCGCCTGGCCGGCCTCGATGCGGGCCTTCACGTCGCTCTTGCGCTCGGCGGTGAAGGTCGTCTTCTGCCCCTGATTGTTGTGGAAGAGCTGCTGGCCCTGGCCCTGGAAGCTCTGGTCGCCACCGCTGTTCTCGATGACGGCGACGGAGGTGCCCTGCCGCGTCGCCAGCAGCGTGAGGACGGCGGGGTTCCCGGGCTGCGACTGGTAGTTGAAGATCACCGGGTTGAACTCGGCCTTGCCCTGCTTCGGGATGGGCACGAAGACGTGCTGGGCCGAGACGAGGAAGTGCGTGTCGCGCGCTGCCAGCAGGTTGCCGTCGCCGACGACGCTGTCGGGGTCGGTGAGGTACTCGCGCAGGTGCTGCAGGACCTCGGTGAGGGGCATGGTGACGACCTGCCCGCCCTGGTGCTGATTTCCGACCTTGATCCACAGCTTGTCGGCGGCGATGTCGGCGGTCTTGTCGCTGAAGTTCGGGAAGCGGATGACGGGCAGCAGGTGGGTGCGGAACCCACCCTGCGCCGGTTCTCGCACCTGCAGGGTGACGTCGGAGATGTTGGGGCCGACGGAGGAGCCGGCGAAGCGCCCGGTGTCCTCCCACAGCACGTTGAGGACGTTGAGCCCGAGGCGCTGGGCGCGCGACTGCAGCGCCCCGTCCTGGGGCATCTGGACGACGGCGTTGATGGCGGCGCGGAAGGCCCGCAGCGTCTCGTCGTTCATCGCCTCTGAGGCGCGGACGGCGTCGGCCTGACCGGCCGCCTGCCCAGGGTCGCCCACCACGCCCCAGCCGCCGCCCTGGGGCTTCTCGGCGCGGACGTCGACGCCCACGAGGCCGGCGCCGATGCCCGCGGCGAGGGACAGCGCCAGCAGGCGCGGGTGACGACGACGACGAAGGGAGGCGCGGATGGTCTTCATGGGGCTCCAAACGGACGGCGGCGGGCGTCGATCTGGTCGACGCCCGCCGCGTGTGACCGTGGCACGCACGATCCGCCGTCCGCTCCGCCGCGCGCAAGCGCGCGACGCCTCAGCCGTGGAAGCGGCGTCCCTGACGGGCGGTGTCGACGAGGAGCCGGGCCGGCGTGAAGCGCTGGCCGTACTTCTGGGCGAAGCGTTCGAGGGTGGCGACGACGGCCGAGGCGCCGACGGTGTCGACGTAGCGGAAGGGACCACCGGTCATGGGCGGGAAGCCGAGGCCGAAGACGGCGCCGACGTCACCGTCGATGGGGTTGTCGAGGATGCCCTCCTGCAGGCACTGGACGGCCTCGTTCACCATGCGCAGCAGCACACGGTCCTGCAGCTCCTTCGGGTCGTCGACCTTCTTGCTGCCCGGCTTGCTGCCGTGGGCCGCGAGGATCTCGAGGGCGCCCGGGTTCAGCGGCTTGCCCTTGTGGATGCCGAGGATCCCGAGCTTGTCGCCGACGACGGGCAGGTGCGCGGCGAAGCTCTTCGCCTTCGACAGCGTGTCCTTCGGCTGCTCCCGGCCATACAGGTAGAAGCCCTTGTTGGCCTTCCGGCCGAGGAAGCCCTGCTTCACCATGGCGTCGAGGGCCGAGGCGTCGCGCTTGCCGAAGCGGGGCTCGAAGAACGGCGCCAGGTCCTTCGCGACGTGGGCGCCGACGTCGATGCCGACCTCGTCGATGAGGGTGATGGGCCCCACCGGGAAGCCGGTGAGGCGCATGAGGCGGTCGATCTCGTGCAGCTCGACGCCCTCGAGGGCCAGCTGGGCCGCCTCCTCGAGGACCGGCGCGAGGATGCGCGTGGTGTAGAAGCCCGGCCCGTCCTTCACGACGATGACGGTCTTGCCCTGCTGCAGGCCCACCTCGACGGCCATCGCCATCGCCTGCTTCGACGTCTGGTCGGTGATCACGACCTCGAGCAGCGGCATCTTCGGCACCGGCGAGAAGTAGTGCATGCCGACGACGTTCTCGGGCCGCTTGCTGGCCTGGGCGATCTGCTTGATGGGCAGCGCCGACGTGTTCGACGCAAAGATGGCGTCGTCGCGCATGACGGCCTCGGCCTCGCGCACGACCTTGTGCTTCACGGCGAGGTCCTCGAAGACGGCCTCGATGACGACGTCGGCGTTCTGGAAGCCGGCCCACGTCGTCGTCGCGGTGACGTGGCTGGCGATGCGCTCGCGCTCGAAGCCCGTGAGGCTCCGGCTCTTCACGCGCTTGTCGAGCCCCTGCCAGATGGCCTTCTGCCCGCGGGCGAGGGCCTCGGGCGAGACGTCCTTCATGAGGGTGCGCAGGCCCTTGTTGGCGCTGACGTCGGCGATGCCGGAGCCCATGAGGCCGGCGCCGATCACGCCGAGGGTCGAGGCCTTCTTCGCCGGCGAGCCGTAGCGGTTCTTCTTCAGCGCCGTCTGGGCGAAGAACAGGTGCATGAGGCTCTTTGCCTCCTCCGTCATCGCGAGGCCGCCGAAGCGCCGGGCCTCGTACGCGAAGCCGTCCTCCGGGTGGGACAGGCCGTGTTCGACGACGTCGAGGATGGCGAGGGGTGCCGGGTAGAGCCCGAGGGTCTTCTCCATCACCGTGGCGCGGGCCTGCGAGAACACGACGGCGCGGCCGGCGGCGGTCTCCTCGAGCGCGGCCTCCCGGACCTTGTCGGGGGCCTGCAGGCGCTCCTTGCGGTCGACGCGCTTGAGCTCGCCGCTCACGAGGCGCTGGCAGGCGACGACGGCGGCGTCCTTGAGCCCGAACGGGATCGTGAGCTGGTCGACGAGGCCCATGCGCTTCGCCTTCGCCGCGCGGATGGTCTTGCCGGTCAGCAGCATGTCGAGGGCGGTCGCGAGGCCGACGAGGCGCGGCAGGCGCTGGGTGCCGCCGCCGCCGGGCAGCAGGCCCAGCATGACCTCGGGCAGCGCCAGCGACGTCCTGGGCGAGTCGGTGGCGAGGCGCCAGTGGCAGGCGAGGGCGACCTCGAGGCCGCCGCCGAGACACGCACCGTGGATGGCGGCGACGACGGGCTTCCTGCTCTGCTCGATGCGGGCGAGCTGGGCGTGCATGTCCTTCGACAGCGTCTCGACCTGCTCCGCCGTCGTGCAGCGCTGCAGCAACGTGATGTCGGCGCCAGCGATGAAGTCGCTCTTGCCCGAGATGAGGACGATGCCCTTGACGGCGTCGTCTTGCTCGACACTGGCGAAGGCGTCGGCGAGGGCGCGGGCGCTCACCTCGTTGAGGGTGTTCTGCTTCTCACCGGGGACATCGAAGGTGAGGACGGCGATGCCATCCGTCACCTCGACGGTGACGGCGGACGGGGCTGGCTTCTGCGGAGCGGCGGCGGTGGACGTCATGGGATGACCTCGCGCAAGACGAAGAGGGGTGGGCGCGGCGGCGTCGACGACGACAGCATCGTCGACGGCCGCGAGGAGGGTTCAGGCGGCGTTCTCGAGGAGGATCGCCGAGCCCTGGCCGCCGGCGGCGCAGCCGGTGACGATGGCGTAACGGGCGCCCGTCTGGGCGAGGCGGCGGGCGGCCGTCGACACGAGGCGACCACCGGTGGCGCCAAACGGGTGGCCCAGGGAGAGGCTGCCGCCCCAGGCGTTGATGGCGTCGTCGGGGATGTCTCCGATGACACCGTCGTAGCCGCAACGCTCCTTGAGGAAGACCGGGTCCTTCAGCAGCTTGAGGTTGGCCACCACCTGCGCCGCGAAGGCCTCGTGGATCTCCCACACGCCGACGTCGCTGGCCTTGAGGCCGGCCTTCTGCAGCAGCTTCGGGATCGTGAGAGCCGGACCGGACAGCAGCTCCTCGAGGGGGTCGCCGGCGGCGTAGACGAAGTCGCGGATGATGGCCTTTGGCGCGTAGCCGAGGGCCTTTGCCTTCTGGCGGCTCATGAGCAGGACCGCCGACCCACCGTCGGTGAGGAACGACGACGACGCGGCCGTCAGCAGCCCGAAGTCGCGGTCGAAGGCGGGCTTGAGCGCCGAGACGCTCGCCATCGTGGAGTCACCACGCGGGCCGTCGTCGGAGGCGATGACGTCGAACGACGGCGGCACCGGCACGGCGGTGACCTCGTCCTTGTAGGCGCCGGCCTGCCAGGCCTGATCAGCCTTTACGTGGGAGCGCACGGCCCAGGCGTCGCTCTCGGCGCGGGTGACGCCGACGCGCTTCGCGAGCCGCTCGCAGCTCTGCCCCATTGTGAGGCCCGTCGAGAACTCCGACGCCGACGGCACATCGGGGACAAGGTCGTGCGGCGCCAGCGTCGACAGCACGGCGAGGTAGTCCTGCGGTCCCTTTGCCTTCTGCAGCTTCACGAGAGCCTGGCGCAGGTTCTTGCTCAGCCGGATCGGCGGGTCGGAGAAGCTCTCGGCGCCGCCGGCGATGGCGACGTCGACGCGCCCCATGGCGATCTGGTCGGCGACAGAGGTGACGGCGACGTTGGCCGAGATGCAGGCGAGCGTCGTCGTGAAGGCCGGGATCGTGTGCGGCAGGCCCGCGCCGAGCATCGCCTCCCGCGCGAGATTCGAGGTCCGCGGGTCCTGCACGACCGTGCCCATCACGACGAGGTCGACGACGGCAGGGTCGAGGCCGGACCGGGCGACGAGGCCCTTGATGGCCTCGCGACCGAGTTCCCAGCTCATCAGGCCCTTGAAGGCGCCGTTGGACTTCAGGAAGGGCGTGCGGACGGCGTCGACGACGACGACATCGCGCGGCGAGGTGTGCGGGCGGTCTTTGGCGGCCATGGGGAGTCCTCCGTGGCCACGGTCTGCGATCGATGCCGCACTGTGTCAATGGCGATTGATAAAAATGTCAATCGCCGCCCGCCAGGCCCGCAATCAGCAGGCCGGCCCCGGCGACCGTGGCGATGCCGGCCGCGACGAAGCCGACGTTGGCGCCAAGGGCGAGCTGCTGCGCCGCCTGATGGCGGGCGGTGGCCGTCGCGGCGTCGTCGGCGCTGACGGCGTCGGCGGCGGCCCCCTGGGCAGCGACGCCGGCGAGGGTGGCGCTCACGACCGCGACGCTGCCGACGCCAAGGGCAGCGGCCCCGCCAAGGACCAGCGGCGAGAGACCGGGCCCCGGCGGCGTCGGCGGTGGCGTGGGCGTCGGCTCGGGCTCGGGGTCGGGCAGCGGGTCCGGGCGGGCCTGCGGACGACGGGCGAGCGCGCGCTTGCGGGCCTCGTCGAGCATGCGGCGCGCCTTGGGCGACATGAACGGCAGCGCCTCGACGTCGGGGTCGATGAGGGCGGCCTCCTCGAAGTCGCCGGCGGCGGCGTCGAGGGCGCCCTCCTCGGCGTGGCACATGCCGATCCAGACCTGCAGGCGGGCCCGCTCGGCGTCGCCAAGGCCCCGGCGGGCGGCGAGCTTCTCGAACGTGAGCCGGGCCTCCTCGAACTCGAACGCGTTGTAGGCCGCCTCGGCTGCCCGATAGGCCGGGTCGCGCTCCAGCGGCGCCGCGGTCGCCAACAGCAGTGCGAGGAGGATCACGGCGTTCACCGTATCAGATCCTCAGTCGGCGACGTCGGCCTCCATGTCGACGTTGACCTTCAGCGTCCCCGCCCCCGTGCCCACCTCGACGGTGCGGACAACCTCCTTGCCCGGCCGCGTGAAGCGCACCGTGTAGCGACCGGGTACGACGCTCACGGGCTGCAGCGGCGTCTGACCGAGGGGCTCGTCACCGAGCGTCACCCGGGCCCACGGGCGGGCCCGCAGCAGCAGGCTGGCCCGCGGCAGGCCCTCGTAGTCGGCGACGTCGTCGACGATAGGCACCGTCGACGTCACGCCCCGGCGGGGGTCGCGCGCCTGCAGGCTGCGGGTCCCCACCGGCACCTCGAGGGGGCCCGGGCCGGTGCGGACCACCCTGCCCTGCGCCAGCCACTGCACGCGCGCCGGCCCCCGCACGGTGACACGCGCTGTCCGCCGGACCGGAGCGCGTGACGGCGTCGCCGTTGGCGACGACGCCGGCGGCGGCGGCGCGGGCGTGGTCGGCGGCGTCGCTGGCGCCGGTGCCGGTGTCGGTGCCGGTGCCGGAATCGGCTCCGGTGTCGGTGCCGGAATCGGCTCCGGTGTCGGTGACGGCAACGACGACGGTGGCGCCGGCGCCGGCGTGGGCGCGGGCGGCGGCGGCGGCGCAGTCGTCGTCATCGTCGCGCCCTCGGCCGGGTCCTGGTCGCCGAGTGCGCGGACAATCACGGCGACGAGGATCAGTGCGCCGAGGATCGCGCCCACGACGACGCCGACCATCGGGCCGCGCCCCGTCGACGGACGGCCCTGCCGCGCGGGAGCCGGCGACGGCGGGGACGACGAGGTGTCCGGGACGTCGCGAGCGAACGAGGCCGTCGGCGGCGAGGGCCGACGCACTGGCGGCGACGTCGTGGCATCCTGGGTGGCCGGCATCGAGGCGACGTCGCGGACGCCGAGGATCTGCAGTGTCGGCTGGGCCCGCGTGCTGCCAGTCGGGCGCGACAGGGCCGCGGAGCTCTCCTCGTCCTCCTGCGCCGAGGCGCCTGCGCGGTCCCAGCGCTGGGCGGGGCGGGTCGGATCGAGTCGGGGGCCGGCCTCGACGGCCGTGGCGTCGTCGTCGACCTGACCGAAGCGATCGACAAGGCGCGCGGGCGTCCGGATGGCGGCCGGCACCCGCTCGAGGAGCACGTCGATGAGGGCGGCGACCTCCTCGCCGCTCTCGAAGCGATCCTCGGGATCGAAGGCCAGCAGCCGCAGCGTGAGTTCGTCGATGGCCGCCGGGATGAAGCGGTTCACCGTCGACGGCGGGGGCGGCGGCCCCGACTGCATCGCGACGAAGGCGGGGCCGGGGTCGAGGCGTCCCCACGGCAGCGTCCGGGCGAGCATGCCGTAGAGCGTGACACCGAGGGCGAAGAGGTCCGTGCGGGCGTCCGCGCTCTGCCCCTTGATGAGCTCCGGCGCAAAGTAGCCCCGCTTGCCGCGCAGGCCGCCGACACGGGTGAGTTCGTCGAGGTCATCGGCGCGGGCGACGCCGAAGTCGAGCAGCCTGGTCGTGCCGTCTTCGGTGACAAAGAGGTTGTCGGGCGAGACGTCGCGATGAACGAGACCCCGCAGTCGCCCCTCGTCGTCGGTGCGGGTGTGCAGGTAGTGCAGCGCACGCGCCGACTGCGCGATGGCGTCGAGGAGGGGCTCAAGCGGCAGACCACCGGTACGGCGGGAGCGCTTCTCGACCTCGTGCAGCGTGAGGCCCACGAGGTGCTCCATCACGAGCACGGGCACGCCGCCGTCATCGACGACGTCGAGGACCCTGACGATACCGGGGTGGTCGAGGCTGCTGGCGATTGCGGCCTCGCGGCGGGCGAGGGCGAGGGCCTGGGGCGTGATCCGCCCCGGCAGGGGGCGCTTGATGACGACGGCGAGCCCGGCGGAATCGGTCGCGAGGGAGAGCGTGCCCATGCCGCCCTGCCCGAGGTGACGGAGCACCCGGTAGCGGGCGAGTCCCGACGCCGCTGCGCCGTGCCGGGTCGCGTCCGACGTCGTCATCCACCGGGCCGGTCGTAGAGGGCGAAGGCGCGCACGCCGGCGATGCCATCGTCGATGAAGATGGCCGGGGTCTGGGCCGCGTGCCCCGCCGGGTGGTTGAGAGCGACGCCGGCACAGGTGCTGCGGGCCCCGTCGGTGCGCAGCACGCCGAAGATATCGCCGCCCACGGGGATCACGGAAAACGGCTGCAGGATGGTGGTGCCCACTGGCACCCCCTCATCGTCGGTGCGGAAGAAGGCGACGTCGGCGTCGGCTGCGGTCTGCTGCACGCCACACACGGTCCATCCGCCAGCGGTGCCGGTGCCGGCGAGCCCGATGGTCAACGGTGTCGCAGGCTGCTGGCGCACCTCGAAGATGGCGCGGGCCAGCCAGGGCCTCGCGCTCATGTCGAACCGGGTCCAGGCGAGGATGCCGTGGCTGCCCGTCGGGACCGCCGCACCGTCGACGATCGACCAGGTGCCCCGGAAGCGCGTCCACGACGCCGCGTCGATGCCCCCGGCGAAGACTTCGAACGCCCGCAGGACATCGCCGGGCTGACTCGGAAACGGGTCACAGACATCGCCGATGCCGTCGTCATCGCCGACCTCGACCTGATCGGCGTTGCGGTTCACGGGACAGTTGTCGCAGGCGTCGCCGACACCGTCTTCGTCGACGTCGGACTGGTCGGGGTTGCTTCGGTTGACGCAGTTGTCGTCGCCATCGACGACGCCGTCGCGGTCCCCGTCGGGCCCACCCTCGCCTTCTCCTTCGCCTTCGCCTTCGCCCTCTCCTTCGCCTTCGCCTTCGCCCTCTCCTTCGCCTTCGCCCTCTCCTTCGCCTTCGCCCTCGCCCTCGCCTTCTCCTTCCCCTTCGCCTTCACCTTCCCCTTCGCCCTCGCCTTCACCTTCCCCTTCGCCGACCACCTCGCAGCGGCCAGCGACGCAGCGGAGATCGACCGTGATGGCGCAGTCTGCGTCGTCGCGGCAGGTCTTGCCCTCGAGATCGAGCGCGGGCACCCGACACGCGCTGCCGACGACCACCGGGGTCGTGACGATCAGCAGGAGGACAGCGACGCGCACGTCGGCAGGATAGCGGCAGCGCCACGCCGTCGGCCACCGGCCGGGGATGAGGCGGGGTGAAGCGCTTTCGCGGGTCGGCCGCGAGCCGTCGAGGTGGCAGGCCTTCAGAAGCGGAGGGTCGCGCCGACGCCGATGAAGCGGTTGCCCTGGTTGTCGAAGCTGCCGCGAATCTGCAGGTCGAGGTCGTTCTTCTGGTAGAGGTCGAAGGTGCGACCGGCCGACAACGTCGACGAGAACGTGTCGTTCTTGAAGTCGTAGCGGGCCTCGGCGCCGACGTTCCAGCGGTCGAACTGCTGCGACGCCGACAGGTGCGTGTCGATGGGCTTGAACTGGCCATCGAAGCGGATCTCGCCGGCCGCGTTGAAGCCGGACGTCGTCGTCATCGAGCCGCTGAAGCGGGTCTCGCCGAGTTCCTTGCCCGCCAGGCGCGTCTGCAGGGCGCCACGCAGCACGGTGCCGTTGTCGAGCTGCGTCTGCCCCGAGAGGCCGACGCTGAGGGCCGGGTTCGAGAAGCGGGGACCGGCGTCGAGCCCCAGCTTCAGCCGTGCGCCATCGAAGACCTTCGTCGAGAGCTCGGGCTTGATGCCGAGGTCGCGCAGGGCATCGGTGCCCTTGCTGTAGCCGATGGCGACGGCGCCGGCGGCGGCGACCCCGACGAGGGTGTTGTAGGAGCCGCGGTGTTCCTGCTTGAGCTGCTTGAGGATTGCCTTTGCGGCGTCGCCGCCGACGTCGCCGAGGTCGGCGAGGCGGACCCGGGAGAGGTCGGCGTCGTGGCCGACGACGGAGAACACGCCCTCGAGGGCGCCCTCGACGTGCTGGCCGAAGGCGCCGACGGGCATCTGGGTGATGAGGTCCTTGAGGGCGTCCTCGACCTGGCCCTGCTGGGCGGCGCTGAGGGGCTGGCCGGCGAGGACGGGCTGCTGGCCCCAGGCGAGGGAGCCGGCGTCGCGGTGCAGGATCTGCGTGAGGCGCGCCGTGAAGGTGTCGAACGCCGCGCGGGTGACGACGTCGTCGGCGATGCGGGCGGTGTCGGTGACCTGCGAGCCGCCGCCGATGAAGCGCTCGAAGCGCTGCTGCCCCGCCAGCGCGTCGCCGGGAGGCCCGGTGGAGTCCTGTTGCAGAACGAGGCTCGAGGTCTGGGGCGCGACGACGGCGGTGGTGTCGGCGTGGGCGGGCGCGACCGACCCGATGAGCGTGACGCCGATGAGGGCGGCGACGATGGCCTTCTTGAAGCCTCCGCCCTCCTTCTCGACGGTCTGGGCCTTCTCGAGGGCCTGCGCCGACTGCAGGGCCACCCCGGCGCCCTTCGGCAGCGTCGTCGTCGACGACGAGAAGGACGGAATGGCCGTGCTGCTCTGGACCTGGTGGATCGGCTTCATGGGCGGGCTCCGACGACGAGGGTGGAGACGAGGGTGTCGACGGCGGCGACGGCGGCGGCGCGCTCGGCGCGGCGGGCGGTGGCGGTGACGATGACGACCTCGCCGCCGGCGGCGACGAAGGCCTGGCGCTGGACGAGCGGGGCCTTGCCGCCATCGACGAGCTCCCGCTCGGCGACGACGGCGGTGTGCGGACCGATGGCGGTCTTCTCGAGGGAGACGGCGCGGTAGCCGGCGGGGCGCTGGGCCGCGATGGCGTTCTCCTGCGCGCGGGCCCAGGCGAGGAGGTCGCCGGCGAGGGCGTCGCGCGACACCGTCAGGTTGAGACCAGCGCCCGGCGCCGTGAGCGTGACGAGGGTATCGTCCCGCCAGCCAGCAGGGACGGAGAAGCGCAGGTCGCGCCAGGCGTAGACAGGCGTGCTCACAGGATGGGCATGATGGCGCCGTCGATCCGACCTGTCGACCCACCGGGATCACCGCGTCCTGCACCCCTGCCCCCGCACGGAGACCGCCATGCCCGCCCCCGTCAGCGCCATCGTCGTCGTCGACACCGGTCGTCTGCTGGACGAGAGCCCCGCCGGCCGTGCGGGCGCGGCGACGCTGCAGGCGCGCTACGAGGCCGAGAAGGCGCGCTACGAGAAGCTGCGCGACAAGGGCAGCACGACCCAGGGGCGCCAGAAGGCCGAGGAGGCCGCCGCCGCCTTCGAGCGCGAGGCCTTCGCAGCCCTTGAAGCCGAGCGGGCGACCCTCGCCCGCCAGGTCCTCGACGGCGCCCGCGCCGCCATCGACGCGGTCATGCGGGAGCGCGGCGCCGTCGTCGTCGTCGACGCCCGGGCTGCCGTCGCCTTCGACCCCGCCGTCGACATCACGGACCTCGTGCTGGCCCGCTTGAAGGACTGATCGGTGGGGCTCGGGGCTCTTGCTTGTCGGGCGGGGCGCGTGACTGCTAGGACCGTGGCACCATGACCCAGCGACCGCCCTCGCCCAGCGCCAGCTACTCCCCCGTCGTCATCGAGCAGACCGCTCGCGGCGAGCGCGCCTACGACATCTGGTCGCGCCTGTTGAAGGATCGCATCGTCTTCCTCGGCACCGCCATCGACGACGATGTGGCCAACGACGTCGTCGCGCAGCTGCTCTACCTCGCCGCCGACGACGCCGAGAAGGACATCATCCTCTACATCAACAGCCCCGGTGGCAGCGTCACCGCCGGCCTCGCGATCTACGACACCATGCAGTACGTCCCCTGCGACGTGCAGACGGTGTGCATCGGTCAGGCCGCGTCGATGGGCGCCGTGCTCCTCTGCGCCGGCGCCGCCGGCAAGCGCCAGATCCTCCCCCACAGCCGCGTGATGATCCACCAGCCTCATGGCGGCGCCGGCGGCACGTCGACGGACATCGAGATCCAGGCAAAGGAGATCATGGGCCTCAAGCGGCGCCTCAACGAGATCATCGCCACCCACGCCGGCAAGAGCGTCGAGCAGGTCGAGGCCGACGGCGACCGCGACAACTTCATGTCCGCCGAGGAGGCCGTCGCCTACGGCCTCGTCGACACCATCGTCCGCCGGCCCGACGCCGACAGCAAGAAGGTCTGAGCCATGGTCTACGTCGTCGAGCAGACCGCCCGCGGGGAAGAGACCTACAACCTGTGGGCCCGCCTGCTGAAGGATCGGATCATCTTTCTCGGCACGCGCATCAACGACATGGTGGCGAACCTCGTCGTCGCGCAGCTGCTGTACCTCGCGAGCGAGGACAGCGAGAAGGACATCGTCATGTACATCAACAGCCCCGGTGGCGTCGTCACCGCCGGGCTCGCGATCTACGACGCGATGAAGTTCGTGCGCTGCGACGTCCAGACGGTCTGCGTCGGCCAGTGCGCCTCGATGGGTGCCGTGCTCCTCGCCGGCGGCACGAAGGGCAAGCGCCAGATCCTCCCCAACGGCCGGGTCATGATCCACCAGCCCCACGGCGGCGCTGGCGGCACCAGCCGTGACATCGAGATCCAGGCCCGCGAGATCGTGAAGCTGCGCGCGCAGCTCAACCAGATCCTCGCCGACGCCACCGGCAAGCCCTTCGCCGAGGTCGAGCGCGACACCGACCGCGACCGCTACCTCACCGCCGAAGACGCCCTCGCCTACGGCCTCGTGGACCGCATCGTCACCCGCGAGCCGAAGATCGGTCGCTGACGTAGGTCCCCTGCCTACATCACCGCCGCCGAGCCGCCGCCGTCTCTCGACGGGGGCACAGCGCGGCGGCGGCCCGTTTGGCGATACACTCGGAGCGATGGTCGACGTCGCCGACGAGACACGGGTGCTGGGTCCATGGGTGCTGTTGGCGCCCCTGGCCCACGGCGGCATGGGCTCGGTGTTCATCGCCGCGAAGGCCGATCCACGCGAGCCGCGCACCCTCTGCCTCGTGAAGACGCTGAAGACCGGCCTCGCCAGCGTCAGCGACTACCGGCCGCGCTTCCTCGACGAGAGCCGCATCGCGGTGCTGCTGCGCCACGAACACCTCTGTCAGGTCGCCGGCGGCGGCGAGGACGCCGGTGAGTTCTGGCTCGCGATGGAGCTCATCGAGGGCGTGACCTTCAAGCGGCTCGTCGCGCTGCTGCAGCAGCGGGAGAAGCAGCTCTCGCCGGCGCAGGCAGTCGCCCTCGTCGTGGCGACGCTGCGAGGCCTGCACGCGGCCCACACCGCGCGGGGCCCAGATGGCCGCTCCCTCGGGGTGGTCCACCGCGATGTCTCGCCCCACAACGTGATGGTCGACGTGCACGGCCACGTGAAGGTCATCGACTTCGGCCTCGCCACGTCGGTGCTGAAGGAGACCTTCACCGAGAGCGCCGTCGTCCTCGGCAAGAGCGGCTACATGGCCCCGGAGCAGGCCCGCGGCGAGGACGTGACGCCGTCGGTGGACCAGTACGCCGCCGCCATCGTCCTGTACGAGCTGCTCACCGACGACCGCTTCTACGGCGACATGCAGAGCCGCCAGATCTGGACCGTGGTGGGCTCCGGCACGCATGTGCCGCGCGCCTGGGCCGAGGTGCCGTCGTCGCTGCAGCCGATCCTCGCGCGGGCCCTGGCCCCCCGCCCCGAGGGGCGCTTTGCCTCCTGCGCCGGGTTCGCCGAGGCGCTCATCGCCGCCTGCCCCGAGGCCGCTGCGCCCGCGACCCTCGAGGGCGTCGGCGCCATCGTGCGCCGCCTCAAGCCCGACGAGCTCGACCTCATCGCCAGCGCCCGCCTCGCCCTCGCGGCGTGGGACGAGAACCCGGCCTCGGCGAGCCTGCTGCACACGAGCTCGGGTCCGACCGAGCGCCTCGAGCGCGTCGACGCCACCGAGAGCGTGAGCCGTCGCAGCGCCAGCCACCGCTCCAGCAGCGCCACCCGCTCGGGAGCGCGGCGACACCCGACGGTCCCCGGGCCCGACAGCGGCGATCCGACGGCGGAGACGTCGGCAACGGCGATGGAGCGGCCCCTCGAAGCGCCGCAGCGACGGGGGCCGCTGTGGGCGGCCGCGGCCGGCGCCCTCGTCGTCGTGCTGGCCATCGTCGCCGGTGTCATCGTCGGGCGGCAGCCCCCGCCGACGCCGCCGCCACCACCGGTCGTGACCGCGCCGCCGCCGACACCACCTCCGACGACGACGCCACCGCCCGCACCGGCTCCCGAGCCGACGCCGACGCCGGCGAACGACGCGAAGGCCCGCCTCGAGAAGCGCCTCGCCGCCGCCGCTGCGCTCGCGAAGCGGGCCCGGAGCTGCAACGCCACCTGCGTCGACGCCGCGGGTCCCATGCCCCGGAGCCACGAGGCCCTCAACGTCTGGGAGCCGCTGGTGAAACAGTGCCGGGCGCAATGCCCATGAACCTCTGGCGTGTCCTCCTCGTGTGCGCGCTGGTGCTCGCCGCCGCCGTCGACGCGCAGGCCGCGCGCCCGGCGAAGAAGCCGAAGGCGCCGACGAAGCCGCAGATCGCCGTCATCGCCTTCGAGGGCCTCGCGCCCGCCGCCGCCCGGAGCGCCGTCGAGACCGAGCTGCGCACCCTGCTCCCGACGACGGACTACGCCGTCCAGCCGGCCGCGACGACGGCGGCCACCCTCGATGCCGTGAAGAAGCTTGGCCTCGCCTGCGACTCCGGCGACGTCGACTGCCTCATCCGCGTCGGTGCACTGACCGGCGCCGCCGTCGTGCTCAAGGGGCAGCTGTCGACCAACGGCGATGGCTTTGTCCTCGACCTCGTCGCCGCTGACGTCGGCGGCCTGCGCGAACGCGGTCGCGTGCGGGTGGCGGTGCCTGCCGGCGGCGACGAACGGCGCGCCTCCCTCGAGAGTGCTGTCATCGGCGTGCTGCGCCCCGAGGCGTGGCGCGGCCAGCTCCGCGTCGCCGTCTCGCAGCGTGGCGCCTCCATTGTTGTCGACGGCGTGCCGCGCGGCTTCGCTCCTTTGTCGTCGCCCATCGAGCTCACGCCCGGCGCCCACGCGGTCTTTGTCGGCCTTGAAGGCTTCGCGGCGTGGAAGAACACCGTCGAGGTCCGCTACGCCGACGTCGTCGATGTGGACGTCGCTCTGGTGCCCGGCCTGACCGAACAGGCGCCCTCCTTCTCGACCAGACCAGCGTCCGCGCCACCGGAGCTGATGTCGGCACAGGTTCGCGATCGTCGAGGTCCGATGCGCGTCGTCGTCTACGACGTCGAGGCCGCCGGTGTGGAGCCACGGGTCGCTGCCGCCATTGGTACATTCCTCGTGGCTGAACTGCGCAAGCGCGAGCATGTGAGCGTGCTCGACAGCGGCGAGCTGCGGGCGCTCGTCGGTCAGGGGGCATCCACCACCGGTGATGCCCGCGGCTGCACCGAAGACCAGTGCTTCGCCGAGGTCGCCGAGGCCCTCGGCGCCGACGCTGTCGTCGTCACCTCGCTCACACAGATCGAGGCCCAGACCGTTTTTGGGCTCCGGCGCATTGATCCTGCAAAGCAGGAGGTCGTTGGCAGCTTCGTGTCGCGGGTCGCCAGTGGCGACACCACCGCGCTGCTCCCGCTCGTCGGCCAGAGCATCGAGGGCACCTTTGCTGATGTGCCGTTGCGTGCAGGGCTGCGGGCCGGCGTCGACGACAAGGCCCGCCATGTGCTCGTCCCCCCGCCGCTGCCGCCGCTGCTGGCGGGTACCCTCACCGCTGGCGCCGTCGTCGCTGGTGGCCTCGGCGCGGCATTGGGTGGCTCCGCTGCCATCACCTGGACGCAGCACGCCGCTGGCGTCGAAGCCCGCGCGAGCAACGAGCGCCTCGCGCCGCTGGCGGCGACCTACAACCTGCTGCAGCTCGGCGCCATTGTTGGCGTCGGCGCCGGCGTCGTCCTCGGGAGCGCAGCCGCCATCACCGGCGCGTTCACCGACTGGGAGGGCTACAACGACGCCATCCCCGCCTCTGGAGTGCGCCCATGACGCGACGGTTCTTCTTCGCCGCGATGTCGTCCGTGACGCTGGGGCTGGGCGGCGGCTGCCCGCTGACCGCCTATCCGGATCGGCAGATCCCCTGCGAGCCCGATGGCGAGCCGTGCCCCGAGCGGCAGCGCTGCGTCGACCCCGACGGAGACAAGAACCACCACTGCTACGTTGTCGGCTGCGGCGACGGCATCGTCGACGTCGACACCGAGCAGTGCGATGACGCCAACGACAACGAGCTCGACCTCTGCGTGAAGTGCCGGGCGGTCTCATGGGCCACCGACGTCGATGCCATCCTCGGCTTCGGTCCCGGCGGGTCGGTCGCAAAGGGCACACCGCTCGGCCGGCCCACCACGATCGCCATCGACCTCGACGGCAACATCCTGCTGGGCTCGGCAGGAACCAACGTCGTGACCCGTCTCGTGCCCGGCGCCAGCGGCTTCAACGTCGCCCAGTTCGGCGGCAACGGCACCATGCTCGGCAACGCCGTCATCGCCGAGGACGACCGGCCCAATGAGATGTCGACAGCGTTTGTGACGAGTATCGCCATCGACACGTTCGGCAGCGTGTTCCTCGGTGACTTTCAGGACAGCGTGGTGCGCCGCGTCGACGCCGTCACCGGTCTGGTCGACACCATCGCCGGCACGGGCATCCGCAGCAGCGCCATCCTCGTTGAAGAGGCGCCGCCGACGCGCGGCACCGAGACCGATCTGGATCTGCCGACCTCCCTCGTCGTCGACGCCGACGGCTCGCTGCTCTTCACGGAGAACGCCCCCGGGGGAGGGCTCAGCGAGCGGATGCGCCGCTTCGATCCGAGCACGGGCCTCATCTCTGTGGAGGAGCTCGCGTCCCTCGCCAGCGGGACCATCGACGATCTCGTGCTCGATGACGCGGGCCGCCTGCATGCCTTCCACCGCGAGGCGCAGTTCGTCATCGAGACCACCGACAACGAGCAGGTCGTCGACTTCTTCATCACCGTGACGACGTACGAGCGGGCCGGCGACCGCTTTGTCTTCCAGGCCCCGCTGCGCGGCATCCGGACCCGTCGCGAGTTCCGCAGCCTCACTCCCCCCGAGGTCCGCACCGACGTCTTCCTGCCCGGCATCGGCCCCGGGCAAGCGCACGTCGCCACCAGCGACGGCGATCGCTTCTACGTGCTCATGGGCAAGCAGGTCGCCGAGCTCGACCTCCTGACACCAGAAGTCCCGGCGCTCCGCGTGCTGGCCACCGTCCCCAATCCCGTCGACGACACTGGCGGCGGCGACATCCTCGGCATCAGCGATGCTGGCGGCGCGGCCAATCTTTTCGCCTTCGACCCCACCGACCTTGCCCTGCACGATGGCGGGATCTTCGTCACCGATCCCGGCAACGGGGTCGTGTGGCGATTCGAGACCACCCGCGACGAGGACGTCGATGGCGTTCCGGGCAACGACGAGGTGATTGCAGGAATTCTGCCAGCGCCGGCCTCAGTGCCCGTCAGCAACGTCATCAACGATGTCGCCATTGGCTTCGCCCGCGAGTCCGACGGCCGCGTCGGTGTCGGTGCCAGCGACGACTGCGGCGCCGCGAACCTGCTGGACGCGGAGTCCATCGAGTTCTACCTCGCCTTCCCCGACCTCCACCGCGTGCTGTTTTCGAACTGCAACGGGGCACCGGGGATTCTCGCCGGCACCGGCGAGCCTGGCTTCTCCGGCGACAACGGCCTCGCAGAGAACGCCCGGCTCGACACGCCGACGGCCTTCTTGCGCATCGATCGGCCCCGCCCCGACGGCACACTCGACGATGCTTTCTATATCGCCGATCGCAACAACGATCGCATCCGCCGCCTCTTCCTCGAGAACGTGGACCTCGTGCCCGCCCAGACCTGCACGGTGGATGGGCAATGCGACGCCGGGGTCGTTTGCAGAAAGGCCGATGGTGCCGCGCCTGACGACGAGGGCGTCTGCGCGAAGCCCTCGCTGCTCATCGCGACCTTTCCCGTCGGTGTGGACCTGCTGCGGCCCTCGGGACTCGCCATGGACGACACCCGGGCGCTGTTGATCGCCGACAGCGGCAACCACCGAGTCCTGCGCCACGACCTCGAGACCGGCGAGACGACAACGATCTTCGGCACCGGCGTGGCGGGCTTCAACGGCGACGACGGCACGCCCACGACGACGCAGCTCCACGAGCCCACCTCGGTCGTCTACCTGCCGCTGGCGCTGATCAGCACTCTCGCCGAGCTCAACGGCGACCCGCTGCCGGTGCAGCTCAGCGGCGGCCTCGTCGTTGTGACGGAGCGCGCCGGTCACCGCGTCCGCGGCGCCTTCATCCCGCCCGTGCCCGGCTTCCCCGAGGTGCTCACGCTCGCGGGCGACGGCACGCCCGGCGACGACGACGCCCCCGACGACGGCACCGCCGGCAGGCTCAACCTGCCTCGGAGCGTGATGTTCTCGATCCCTGATGTCGAGCAGCAGCAGCTGTCCTTCTTCGTCGTCGACGGCATCGACCGCATCCGCGAGCTCACGCTGCGGGTCGACCTCGACCTCGCGACGTTGGGGTTGTCGACGGGCCTTTCAACCCGGGAGGGACGCGCCGGCCTGTCCCGTAACGACGGTGGCCGCGAGACCGCGGCCTTTCGGACCCCTTCTGCCCTCGCCTTCCTCGACGAGCGGCGGCAGCTGGTCGTCGACCGCGCCACCGGCCGGCTGCGGCTCGCTGTCGAGGTCGCCGACGCCGCGGGCGGGGAGGTCGTGACGACCGTGGCCGGGCTGCCCGAGGGCGCGGTGCCGCCGGTGAATGGCAGCGGCCGCCCCTCGACGCCGGCGGTATCGGCCATCACCTCCTCGCCACTGCGCGATCCGACCGACATCGCGGTCCAGCTGGACGTCGAACCGCCCGTCGCCTGGATCACCGAGGCGTCGACCGACCTGCGAACGCCACGCGGCCTGCGACGCGTGCAGCTCCACGATGTGCAAGACCCCGCCACCTGGACCACCGACATCCTCGAGGTACCCGACCTCGTACGCCCGGCCGCGCTCGCGATTCAGGCCGGCGACCTGTTTGTCGCCGACGAAGGCGCCCACGCCGTCTTCCGCGTCGACGCAGCGACCGGTGGTGCCGAAGTGGTCGCGGGGCGCCCCGGCGTCCGCGGTGACGCCGGCGATGGGCGGGCTGCCATCGAGGCGCTGCTCAACGGCCCGGCCGGCGTCGCCATCCAGGACGACGTCCTCCTGATCGCCGACACCGGCAACAACCGCGTGCGGCGGGTGCATCTCGCGCCGTCGGGCGACGGCCTCATCGGGCCCTTCCTCGGTGACGGCGACCCGGCCTCGGGCGGGGAGGGGCAACCGGCCTCGGCCTTCCCCGTGCTTGCGCCCCGCGGCATCGCCATCGACGAGGCCGGCAACGTCGTCGTCGCTGCCAGCAACGTCGTGCGCTTCGTGCAGGCGGGCCGTCGCGGCGTCGCTGAGGCCACCGACGACGTTCGCACCATCTACGGCAAGGCTCCGCGCGTGGCGTTCCCCGACTCGGCCACCCGCTGCCTCGACGACGTGGTGTTCGCCCCGGCGATCCCGGGCCGGGCCCGTCGGATCGTGACGGTCGACGCCTGTCTGGGGCTCGTCATCCCCCTCATCGCCACAAGCGGCCCCTGACGGGCTCAGCGGCGGAGGCGATCGGGGCGGCGGGCCGAGGCCAGGGGTCGGCTGACGACGTCGTGGATGGCGGCCACGAAGGCGTCGCGGGCGGCCTCGAGGTCCGACAGCGTCCCCGCGAGATAGGCCCCGGAAAAGTTGGTCTCCGACGGCGGCGGCAGGAACGCGCACAGCCGCACCGGCGCTGCCTTGAGGGCCGCGTCGACGGCGATGGCGGCCTCGATGGGCGGCGCGATGAGGTAGGCGATCGGCGCGCCGACGTCGACACCGGCGACGCCCGCGAGGTAGCTGCCGGTCTCGCCGATGACGTGGGCCAGGAACACCGACGACGCGCCATGCCCCTCCGTCGGGCGATCGGCGAAGGCGTGGAAGCACACCCGGGTCGCAAGGTGCTCCTTGATGACCCACAGGGCCTCGGCGACGTCGTCGGGGTCGGCGCCGGCGACGACGCCCATGACCTCGCCCGACAGGGGGCCCGAGCCGTGGGCGGCGCCAGCATAGAAACTGCGGCCGAAGATGACGTCGACGGCGGCGTGCTTGGTGGCCTCGTCGAGCGCGATGTAGGTGCTGTCGTCCTGGTCGCAGGTGACGAGGCCGAGGCAGCGATGCCGGGCTGCGTCGAAGCGCTCGCCCACAAGCGCGCGCCCGAGGGCGGCGTCGACGTCGTCGATCTGCCGACAGGCGAGCAGGGTCGGGCGCAGCGGCCGCAGCTTCATCGCATCTGCCTCAGAGGTGGGGCGCGAGGGTGCGACCGACGCGGGGGATGGCCTCCTCGACGTGCTTCTTCGCCTGCGGGCGGAGCTTGTCGTAGGCCGACTTGAGGTTGTGGTTCTTTGCCCGCTTCGCGCGGTCGTCGGTAATCCCCAGCAGGGCGTCGGCGACGGGGCCGGCGCGGCTGGCGAGGAGGTCGGCAAAGGCGCGGGGGGTGGCCGCGTTCTTCTGCAGGTGCTCGGCGTAGAACGGCTCCAGCCGGTGGACGAAGTCGTCGAGGAGGTGGTCCATCGCCTCGCGCACGAAGCCGGGCTTGAGGGACTGCACGACCTTGTAGGCGCCCTTGATGGCGAGGCCGGAGAGGCCACCCTTGCTGTCGACCTCGGCGTCGATGAGCCGCACGCAATCGTCGAGGAGGCGCGGGCGCTTGACGGGGTCCGAGAGGAGGCGGGCGTGGAGGGTGTCGACGTCGGTCATGCCCCGCGCTTAGCACGGGGCGGTGATCCTTGACACAGCGCCGGGCTGGGGCACAGTTGGGGTCGGTGTGCATCCCACCACCACCCCGGAGTCCCCACATGCAGAAGCTCGTCCTCCGCTCGTTGTTCACCGCCCTGACCCTGTCGCTCGGCGTCACCGTGGCCTGCGACGCTCCCCCCGATGACGCCGCCGAGGGCGAGGGCGAAGGCGAAGGCGAAGGCGAGGGCGAGGGCGAGGGCGAGGGCGAAGGCGAGCCGGGGTGTGGCACCGGTCCCGCCTGCGCCGCCGACGAGCTCTGCACGTCGCTGTTCCAGCAGCAGGGCGGCGGCGCAGCGCCCCCGGCCTGCTACAAGACCTGCACCGTCGGCGAGGCCTGCACGACGAAGCTGGGCATCACCGGCACCTGTCAGAACGGCCCCGACGGCGCCGTCTGCCTGAGCGAGTCGCCCCTCAACGGCGTCTGCGGCAACGCCGCCAACGCCACCTGCGCCGCCGACGCGAGCCCGCTGTGCATCACCCTCACGGACCCGAACAACCCGGCCCTCAGCGTGTCGCTGTGCGCCCGCCTCTGCACGCCGGCGACGCCCGCGACCTGCGCCCAGGCCGGCCTGCCGCCGGAGGCCTGCGGCTGCGGCGACACCGCGACGACCGGGCTGTCCTGCTCCACCGACGTCGCCCTCCAGAACGGCGACGGCTTCTGCGCTCCGACGTCGGCCGTCGGTGACACCTGCGGCGCCGACCAGGCGACCGGCGTCCTCGAGATGTGCACGAGCGGCCAGACCTGCGACCAGGCCACCAGCCAGTGCGCCGAGCCGCCGCCGGCCCCCTGAGCCGTGCGGACCTGCCGACACGAGAAGGGCGCCCGCTGGACGCCCTTTTCATGTCTCCCATCGTGCGATGGAGGTCGAGGTCGGCGCGGTCGCCGGAGATGAGAAAAGGGCGCCCGGCGGGCGCCCTTTCTGCGAGCCGCGCGCCACCGTCAGCGCAGGCGGTTGTCGGGGCGGCGCGGCGGGTCGCTCTTGGCGCGCGGCGCAGCCTTCTGACCGACGAAGGCAGGCGCGAGGTTCGCGTTGATCTGGCGCCAGTAGAGCCCCTCGGGGGTCTCCTGCTGGTCGGGCGAGTAGATGGCGTCGATGGGGCACTCCGGCTTGCAGGCGCCGCAGTCGATGCACTCATCCTGGTGGACGACCATCATGGGCTGGCCGGCCATCGGGTAGCCCGCGGGCATGGCGTTGACGAGGTGCATCACGTCGGCCGGGCACACGGCCTGACAGGCCGCGTAGATCTCGGAAATGCACTTGTGCGAGATGACATGGGGCATGCGCGGGAATCTCCGTTCTCGATGGGCAGCGAACCGCTCGCATCATTCTTCGCCGCCGGCCGGAAACGCAACTCTGTCGTTGCATGCGTCCGGTCTTGACCCGGGCCGGGACCTTCAAGGCCCGAGGACGACGGACAGGCCCAGGTAGCAGAGGGCTCCGACGAGGCCGCTGATCGGGATCGTGAGGACCCACGCCCAGACGATCCGCGCCGTGACGCCCCAGCGGACCGCGCTCACCCGCTGGGACGCCCCCACACCCATGATCGAAGACGAGATGACGTGCGTCGTCGACACCGGCGCGCCGAAGTGGGCGGCGGTGAACAACGTGGCGGCCGCTGCGGTCTCGGCGGCGAAGCCGTGGATGGGCTTGAGGTCGATGATCTTGCTGCCCATCGTCTTGATGATGCGGACGCCGCCGGCCGCCGTACCGAGCCCCATGGCGAGGGCGCAGGAGACGACGACCCACGTCGGCGGCGCCCCCGCCCCCTTCTCGATGGCGCCGTAGGCAATGAGCGCCATCGTGATGATGCCCATGGTCTTCTGGGCGTCGGCCTGCCCGTGCGAGAGGGCCATGCCACCGGCCGACACCATCTGCAGCCAGCGGAAGGCCCGGTTCACGAGCGTCGGGCGCATGCGGCGGACGACCCAGCTGATCAGGATCATGATCAGGAAGCCGAAGATGAAGCCGGCGAAGGGCGACAGGAACAGGCCCCGCAGCGTCTTTTCGAGGTTCGGAGCGCTGACGGCCGCAAAGCCCCCGGTCTTGGCCGCCGAGGCGCCGATCACGCCGCCCATGAGGGCGTGCGACGACGACGACGGGATGCCGAACCACCACGTGATGAGGTTCCAGACGATGGCGCCGGTGACGCCGGCGATGACCATCACCTGGGACACCGCATGGGGATCGACCATCTTGGCGACGGTGTCGGCGACCTTGAGGCCCATGAACGCGCCGATGAAGTTCATCACCGCCGCCATGAGGATCGCGGTCCGCATCGGCAGCACGCCGGTGGAGACGACGGTGGCGATGGCGTTGGCGGCGTCGTGGAAGCCGTTGATGTAGTCGAAGATCAGCGCCGCGACGACGACGATCACGAGGGTGAGGAAGACGGTGTCCATGTGCTGCTCCGTCTCCCCGCCGTCATCCGTTCTTGATGATGATGGCCGACAGGACCTGGCCGGTGTGGTCGAAGGCGTCGAGGATGCGCTCGAGGCCCTCGAGGAGCTCCTTGTGCTGGATCAGCTGGACCGCGTTCTGCTCGGTGCGGAACAGGTGGGCCATCTGTCGGCGGTAGACGTCGTCGCCCTCGTGCTCGAAGCGCGAGAGGGTCTGGCAGTGGCCGCGGATGCCCTCGAGCTGCTTGAGCCCGCGCAGCTTCAGCACCGCCTGCTGCACCTCGAGCGACGCCTTCACGCTGAGCTGGGCGAGGTCGACGGAGCCCTGGGGGATGATGTCGATGGCGTGGACCTCGAGCTGCATCGCCGTGGCGTGGTTGAGGTCGACGACGTCCTCAAGGTGGGTCGCCAGCGCGTAGATGTCGCTGCGCTCGATGGGCGTGATGAAGGTCCGGTTGAGGGCGTCGTAGACCTCATGGATGACGGCGTCGGCGGCGTGCTCGACGTCGCGCATCTCGGTGAGCAGCGCGTTGCGGGCGTGGGGATCTCCAGTCCCGCAGAGCCGCACCATCACGTCGGCGGCCTTCACAGCGGTGTCGGCCCCCCGCTCGAGGAGATCGAAGAAGCCCTCTTCCCTGGGCAGCAGCGTCTTCACCAGGCGGTCGATCCACGGCATGACACGGGGCGTTAGCAGCGCCGCAACCGACCACCAAGGGTCATGATCGTGACAGTCCGGTGACAGCGGCCGACGGCGTCAGCCCGCCGAGAACCAGATGGCGTCGCGGGACGGATCGATGGTGAAGGTGCCGAGCGCCTCGAGGATCGCGCGGATCTCCTCTTCGGGCTTCTGGAACTGCGCCACCGTCGCCTGCAGCAGGTGCGACCACTGCACCTCACGCCGCTGCGACGGGCCGGTGTGGCCGTAGAGCACCAGGTACTGGAGCATCCAGTTGCTCACCCGCAGCATGTGGTTGGCCTCGTCGGCCTTCGTGAAGCGCTCGTTCGTCGTGAAGAAGCGGTCGGCGAGGGCCTTCACGAGGGAGCCCACCCAGGTGTTCAGGCCCAGCTCGCTCTCGAGCTGCTTGCGCGTGACGACGACGGTGGTGACCTCGTCGATGGCGACCACCGACGCCGTGCGCGGCGCCGAGCGGAACACGGCGGCCTCGCCGACGACGGCGCCCGCCTGCAGGGTCGCGAGGCCGCGACGACGGCCCGTGCCCTTGTCGGTCTGGTAGACCTGCACCATCCCCTTCTGGAGGATGAAGACCTCGTCGCCGGGCTGGCCCTCGACCATGAGGTGCTCGCCGGGGGCAAAGACGCGGGTCGGCAGGCCGGCGCCGCCCTTGAGGAAGTTCTCGATCTCCTTCTTGAGGTCGAGGACGGTGGCGTAGCGGTCGTCGCGCTCCCTCTGCAGACACTTCATGCAGATGTCGGCGAGGGCCTTCGGGATGTTGGCCTCGGGCGCGATCAGCTCAGGGCGCAGCACCTGGCAGGCCTGGGCCTGGCGGACGACGTCGACGACGGTGCTGCCCATGTAGGGGGGCTGCTTCGTCAGGATCTCGTAGAGGACGCCGCCGAGCAGGAAGATGTCGGTGCGCTCGTCGATGCGGTCGAGCTCGGCGAGGGCCTGCTCGGGCGACATGTAGAAGAACGTGCCGATGATCTGGCCGGTCTCGTCGTTGCGGGCGCCGTCGTTGCGGACCCGCACCGGCATGATGTCGTCGAGCGACTTGCCGAAGGCCTGCATGGCGATGGTCTTCGCCGGCTGGTTCGAGTTCTGGGGGACGCCGCCGCCGGTGCGGTGCAGCAGCTTCGCGATGCCCCAGTCCATCAGGTACACCTCGCCGAAGTTGCCGACCATGATGTTGTCGGGCTTCAGGTCGCGGTGGACGACGCCGCGGCTGTGGGCGAAGGCGACGGCGTCACACACCCGCAGGAAGATGTTGAGGAAGCGGAAGTAGCTCTCGCGGGCGTCGACGCTGCCCTCATTCAGCAGGTCCGTCAGCGTCTTGCCGCGGACGTAGAGCATCGTGAAGAACTTGGTGCCGTCGTCGTCGGCGAAGTCGTGCACCGGCACGATGTTCGGGTGCTCGAGCTGGCCCATGATCTGGGCCTCCTCGGCGAAGCGCGACATGATCTTCGGGTCGTTCCTGTGCTCCGGGAAGCACACCTTCATCGCCACGGTGCGCTGGAGGTTGTCGTCGAAGACCTTGCGGATCGAGCCCATGCCGCCGCGGGCGACCTCACCCTTGTCGGCGTAGCGCTCCGTGACGTCGCGCTTGAGGTCCTTCGCCGCCGTGGCGGCCGGGTTGGCGCCGCTCTGGTCGAGCTTCACCGCGTCGAGCTTCACGACCGGGACACGGCCCGTCTCCTCGGCGCGCTTGTCGCCGCGAAGCCAGCCGAGGAGCCCACCACCACCACGCTTCTTGTCGTCGGACATCGATCAGTCGATACCACAGCTTCGCCGCCGCCGAGGACCCCGACACACCCATGCCGCCCCCCCGCCCACCCCTGCCCATCGATGGCGTCCTTGACGACGTCGTCGGCGCGCTGCGGCGTGGCCCCGCGGTGGTGCTGCAGGCCCCGCCCGGCGCCGGCAAGACGACCCGCGTGCCCCTCGCCCTGCTCGACGCCGGCCTGGTCCCGCCGGGGCAGCAGATCCTGCTGCTGGAGCCCCGGCGGGTGGCCGCCCGCGCCGCGGCCAGCACCATGGCCCGAAGCGTCGGCGACGGCGTCGGCGGCACCGTCGGCTACCAGGTGCGCTTCGATCGGCGTGCCTCGGCAGGCACGAAGGTCCTCGTCGTCACCGAGGGGATCCTCACCCGCCGTTTCGCCGACGACGCCCTGCTCGAGGGCACAGGCGTCGTCATCCTCGACGAGTTCCACGAGCGCTCGGTCCACACCGACCTGTGCCTCGCCCTGGTGCGGGAGCTGCAGCAGGTCCGCGACGACCTGAAGCTCATCGTCATGTCGGCGACCCTCGATGCCGCGGCGGTGGCGTCGTACCTGGGCGACTGCCCCGTCGTCACGAGCGCCGGGCGCCCCTACCCCGTCGCCATCCGCCACGCCGAGAAGAAGGCGCGCGACGGCGATCGCCCCCTCGACGAGCGCGTCGCCGGCGCCATCCGCACCCTCATGGCGACAACGGAGCCCGGCTTCGCCGACGACGGCGGCGACGTTCTCTGCTTCCTGCCGGGCGCCCCCGAGATCGATCGGGTCCGCCAGCGGCTGTCGGAGCGGGCCCTGCCGGGGGACGCCGACGTCGTCGCGCTCTTCGGTGCGATGTCGCCCGCCGAGCAGGATCGGGCCCTGCTGCCCGGCCCACGCCGCAAGGTGATCCTCTCCACCAACGTCGCCGAGACCTCGCTCACCATCGAGGGCGTCACCGCCGTCGTCGACAGCGGCCTGCAGAAGACCGTGCGCTGGGACAGCGGCAGCGACCGCGAGCGCCTCGAGCTCACGTCGATCTCGAAGGCGTCGGCGGAACAGCGGGCCGGTCGCGCCGGCCGCACCCGCCCCGGCCGCGCGCTGCGCCTGTGGAGCGAGGCCGAGCACGCCCAGCTGCTTGCGAGCCACGCGCCCGAGATCCACCGCGTCGAGCTCTCAAGCGTCCTGCTCGACATCGCGGTCTTCTCCGGCGAGGACCCGCGCCGCTTCGCGTTCTTCGAGCCGCCGCCGAAGGCCCACCTCGACCACGCCGTCGAGGTCCTCCAGCTCCTCCGCGCCCTCGACGCCACCGGCCGCCCGACGGCGCGGGGTCGGGCCCTCGCCCGCCTGCCCCTGTCGCCGCGCGCCGCCGCCGTCATGCTCGCCGCCCGCGACCTCGACGTCGTCGACGACGCCGCCTGGGCGATGGCCCTCCTCGAGGACGATCGCGCCCTGTCGGCGGTCATGGAGCGCAAGGCGTCGACGACGACGGACTCGGACCTGCAGGAGCACATCGCCCGCGCCGAGCACGATCGCCGCCTGTCCGAGCTGCGGCAGTCGGTGAAGGCGCTGACGGGCCTCGTGGGCGCGCCCCCGCGCACGACGCACGACGAGGGCCCCGGGCGGCGGCTCAAACGGGCGCTGCTGGCGGGCTTCCCCGATCGGCTCTGTCGTCGACGCAAGGCGGGCGCCGCCGAGGCCCTGATGGTGGGCGGCCGCGGCGTGAAGCTGCTGCCCGAGAGCGGCGTCGACGCCGGGCTCTTCCTCGCCCTCTCCCTCGAGGGGCGCGGCGCCGCCGCCGGTGTCGGGATCGCCGAGGCCGTCGACGAGGCCCTGCTGAAGGACGCCGCCGCCGGCCTGCTGTCGACGACGACGGAGGCGGTGCTCGACGAGGCCCGCGGCGCCTTCGTCGGCGTCCGGCGCACGCGCTTCGCGGACCTGATCATCGACGAGCGCGATGGCGTCGCCGTCGACGACGACGCTGTCGCTCGCGGCCTCGCCGCCGCCTTCGCCGAGCGCTTCGCCCGGCTGTTTGCCCCCGACGACGCCGCGCAGTCGCTGCTGGAGCGCCTGCGCTTCGCCCGCCTCGCCCTGCCCGACGACGGCTTCCCCGCCGTCGACGACGACGCCCTCCAGGCCCTGCTGCCCGACCTGTGCCACGAGCTCGTGCGGCGGGGTCGACGTCGCCTCGAGGACGTCGCCGCCGCCGACTGGCGCGGGGCCATCGCCGGCCTGCTCGACTGGCCCCACCAGCAGCTCCTCGACGCCGAGGTGCCGGCGAAGCTCACGGTGCCGACAGGCAACGCCCTGCGGGTCGACTACGCCCCTGCCCTGCAGGGTGCGGCGCCGGTGCTCGCGGTGCGGCTGCAGGAGTGCTTCGGCTGGCTCGACACGCCCCGGGTCGCGCGCGGCCGCGTCGCCGTCGTGCTGCACCTGCTGTCGCCCGGCTACAAGCCGGTGCAGGTGACGACGGACCTCCGCTCGTTCTGGCAGCGCGGCTACAAGGAGGTCCGCGCCGAGCTCCGCGCGCGCTACCCGAAGCACAGCTGGCCCGACGACCCGCTCTCGGCCGCGCCGGTGGCGAAGGGCCGCTCCAGCCGCTGACGACGACGACAGCGTCCTCGACGCAGACGCCGACCGATCGTGCTGCTACACTGTAGGTGTATGAGCGACCCCGCCTCCCACGTCGTCGACGAAGCCGCGCTGGCGGCCATCGTCGCCCGCTTGAAGACCACCGAAGACGTCGTCTGGGTGACGGGCGCGGGGCTCAGCGTGGCGTCGGGGATCAGTCCCTACCGCAAGAGCAGCGACGCGGTGTGGGAGAACTTCATCACCGACTGGGGCACAGCGGCGCGCTTCCAGACCGATCCGCAGGCCTGGTACCAGCGCTTCTGGCTCGCCGCCCACCCGAGCCTCAAGGACGGCGGCCTGCACATCCGGCCCAACCCCGGCCACCGCGCCCTGTCGACGCTGCTGCGGGCCCACCCGAACCACCACGTCATCACCCAGAACATCGACGGCCTGCACCTCGAGAGCGGCGCCCCGCGCGCCCGCCTCATCGAGATCCACGGCCGCCACGACACCTTCGTGTGCCCGAATCGCAGCTGCTCGATGGGCGGCATGGCCGTCACCGGCATCTCGCTGAAGGGCGTCGACCACGGCGACCTCCCCGAGTGCGACATGTGCGGCGCGGTGCTGCGGCCCCTCGTGCTGCTCTTCGACGAGTACTACGACTCGCACCCGTTCTTCCGCGCGCGCGAGGCGCGGGACTGGCTCAACGACGCCGCCGTCATCGCCTTCGTCGGCACCAGCTTCTCCGTCGGCATCACGAGCATGGCGATCCACGCCGCCCAGGCGAGCGGCGCCACCATCGTCAACGTCAACCTCGACCCCCTCGACGTCCCCGGGGCCCTCAACCTGCTCGGGCCCGCCGAGCGGACGCTGCCGGCCCTCGTGAGCCGGCTCGTCCCCGCGCCGTGACGGTCAGTCCGGCCAGACCGCGCCCTGATCGATCCAGCGCTTGATGAGCTCGATCTCCGACAGCGCCAGCAGCTTGCCGCGCGGCGGCATCACACCGTCCTCGTCGGGAGCGAGCGCACAGGAGGAGAAGACGAGGCTCTTGCCGGCGTCGCCGGGGACGATGGCGGTGGGGCCGCTCTCGCCACCCTTCATCGCGAAGCGCTTCTGATCGAGGCGGAGCCCGCTCTTGCGCTTCTCGGGGCCGTGACACTTCACGCAGCTGCGGTCGAAGATGGGCTTGATGTGCGTGACGTAGTCGGGCGTATCGACGAGCGACCCCTCGGGGTGACGCTCGCGGACGTCGGCGCCCTCGTCGCCCTCGTCGCCGTCGGAGGCCTTGCGGGGGTGGTCGTCGTCGTGGGCCACGCCTGTCGTCGAGGGCGTCGCCGCCGGCGACGTCGTCCGCGTGAGGTAGCCGGCGCCGTGCACGAGCTCGCCGCCTTCATGGCCGACGACGGTGACGGCGACGACGGCGACGGCCAGCAGGGGCCGATAGGCGCCGGCGCCGAGCTTCTGCAGCACGACGAGGATGACGGCGAGGACGGCGGTACCGATGCCGAGGCCGCGGTGCAGGTTGAAGGTGTCGGCCTGGGCGCCGTCGAAGGTCTCGCCGTTGGCGAGGGCCAGGCCGGCGACGACGGTGACGACCGCCGACAGCGCCGCCGTGAGCAGCAGGGGCGCGACGAAGGCCCGGCGCTGCAGCTGGTCGCCGCGACGCCACACGAACTCGAGGAGCGCGACGCCGAAGAGCAGCGCGATCGGGAAGTGCAGCAGCGGGAAGTGCAGGCGCCCGACGAACTCGACGGGCGTCGGCGCCGCCATGGCCGGGCTGGCGGCGAGCGCGAGGAGGAGGGGGATGATGCGAGCCACGTGGGTATCCGTCAGGCGAGGAGGGCGGGGATGGGTTCCTGGTGGATGGCCTGCTGCGGGTCGATGCCCGCCATGGCCAGCACCGTCGCGAGCCCGTGCGACATGTCGAGAAAGTCGACGCCACGCCGGCGCGAGCCGGTCTGGGGGTTGATGGGCAACGCCATCAGGTTCTCGTCGACGGCGCCAAAGACGCGGGGCTCGCCGGCCGGCCCGGGGCGCACGCCCTTGCCGATCATGAGCATCGAGTTCGTCGACCAGTGGTGCTTGCCGCCGAGCTCGTTCTTCGACGGGGCCCGCGAGAACTCGCTGGTGACGACGATGGTCGTCATGTCGAGGAGCGAGCGGCCGTCGCCGGCATCGCTGGCGGCGAGGCCCTTCGCGATGTCGGCGACCGCCTGCAGGCCGCGGATGACGGCGGCGGGGTGGCTCGCGTACTCGCTGCGCGTGTGGGAGTCGAACTCGCCGGTGCCGACGGTGACGACGGGGGCGAGGTCCTGGCGGACGGCCTCGACGGCCAGCCGGATCTGCCGGTCGACGCGGTTGCCGCCGTTGACGGCCACCTCGGCGGCCTCCTTCACCGACGTCGCCCGCCGCACCCGCTGGTGGTAGTCGGACTGCGCCAGGTTGCGCTCGAGGTCGGCGAAGTCGGCGAACGACGGCGCCAGCGACGACGACGACGCGGTCTTCCAGCGCTCGACGGTGAGGCGGTCCTTCTCGCTCAGGGCCTCCTCGATGTCGCGGCGGTACGTGCCGACGCCGCCGCGGATGCGGGTGAGGCCCTCGAGCTGATCGATGGACGACACGCGCACGGGCTCGAGGCGGAGGTCGGGGACGGTGCCGCGGAAGGTCGCCGGACGGAGCTGGTCGCTGCTCAGGTTCGGCAGCTCGTAGGCCTGCCCGGTCTTCTGCGCGATGAGGGTCTGGATCGACGGTGCGACGACGTCACCGGGCGGCTTGAACTGCCCGGTCACCATGCGGAAGCGCGACTGCGGGTGGTTCAGGGAATCGCAGTGGATGCCCTTGAGGATGCCCATGCGCGACGCGAACGGCAGCAGCGGCTTCATCGCCGGCCCGAGGCGGACGTCGCCGGCGCTGACGACCTCGTCCTCCTCGTAGGGAATCCAGAAGCCCTCCTTCTGCGACGGCGGGTCCGTCACGAACATCAAATCCCAGCCACCGACCATCAGATAGAAGATGAAGTAATGGTCGGTGCGTCGCCCGGTCGCCGGCTGGCAGCCGCCGACCGTCGTCAGCAGCCCGGACGGGAGCACGAGGGCGCCGCCTGCGAGGGCCGCGCGGGACAGGAAGCCTCGTCGGGTGGAGCTCATGGCGTCGGTGTACTCCGGAGGGGGTGGGCCAGCGAGGACGTTTCAGTAGAGGGCGTAGTCGGCGGAGCCGAAGACGGCGGTGCAGACGGCCCGCCAGCCGTCGGCGGGTCCGTGGGTCCCGCTGACGCGGGCAAAGAGGTCCCGCAGGATCTGGCGCTCGGCCTCGGGCACGTCGCTCCAGGGGCGGGACACGGCGCGGGCGTAGAGACGCTGCATGGCCTCGTCGAAGGCCCCCGGCGCCGGGGCGTCTTCCGGACTGTCGACGGTCGAGAGCCACAGGCGCTCCTTGCGGGCCCGCTTCGCCTCGCGGTTCACAAACTCGTCGCAGCTCTCGGCAGCGCCCTTGAACTGCACCAATGAATGACCCACACCCGGGCGGATATCGCGTTGCTCAATCTTGCGATAATCCATGCCACCGACCTTATCGTAATAGACATCCCAGCCCGGGGTCTTGCCGACCTTCCAGGCGACGTCGGTGGCCCGGCCCATCGCCCGCAGGTACTGCTCGCGCTTCATCAGCTTGAGGTTCTCCATCGACCGGTACTGGGGCGTCTGGGCGACGGCCTTCACGAGGCTCTTGAAGTCGAGGTCAGCCTGGCGGAACTGCGCCAGCAGCGCTTTGCGCGTCGCCGTTTCCGACGACGTGAACCGGTGCCCGGTCATGTGCTGCCAGACCTGGTTGACGACGCAGTCGTGGAAGGTCTCCGACGACGCCAGCGCCCGACCGAAGCCGTCCATGCCCGACACGGTCTGGCCCTCGAAGACGACGTCCTCGGGGATCGGCAGGCCGCGGGTCGGCATCACGTCGTAGTAGCGGCCGAAATAGTCCCAGCGGTCCTTCACCCGGGCCACGGCGTCGAGCTGGAGGTGGCAGGCGGCGCAGGCCCGGCCCTGGGTGACGTTCATCGTCGGGGTGAGATCCGGGCTGTCGCGGTAGGCGATGGCGACGGACTCGCCGCCATCGACGGTCTCATCGAGCAAATCAAAATCGGGCGTTGTCTCGTGGCAGAAGAATGCCTCCAGGGTCCGCTCCGCCCAGCGCCTTCCATTATAGAAGAAATTCAGCATCGCCGGCGACGACAACACACCACTGTGGCGGGGGTCCCGCTCGATCTTCCGCCAGGGCTTGCTGGCGTCGGGGTCCTCGATCTTCGACTGGGTCTCCCAGACCTTGCCGTAGAAGACCTCCAGCTTGCCGTCGAGCATCGTCCAGTCGGCCGTCAGCACCTCGCTGTAGGGCCGACGCTCCTTCACGACCGTCATGGCGAGCTGCGCCATCTCGTCCTTCATGGACTTGATGACCTCGTCGCGGATGCCGTCGGTGTAGCAGTGCACGAGGTGGGGCCCGCAGCCGCACTGCCCGCTCTGCTGGCCGGCGTCGGTGTCGCAGCGCAGGGTCTTGCCCTTGACGACGACGGTGGGGGCCGTCGACGCGCTCCGGCGACACACCTGCACCGTCAGCTTGCGATCCCACCACGGCGACACCGGCACGAGCTTGTCGGCGTCGCAGTCGCCGTCCTGGGCCTCGGTGCGGATGCGCTCCGAGCGCCAGACCTCGCGACCACCAGCGCTGCCGCGGCTGACGCGCGAAAACGAGATGGGCGTCGAGAAGATGCCGGTGCGGGGGCGGATGATGTCCTTGTGGTAGAGGAAGAACGTCGAGTCGAAGTCCTTGCTCTCGATGAATTCGTCGACGAAGGCGTCGAGGGGCTTGCCCTCCTGCAGGAGCTTCACCTCCTTCTCCGTCGGCGCCGTCCCGCGCAGGTCGAGCGACAGACGCCGCAGCACGGCGTGGTCGGGGGCCGGCGTGTGCGTTGGCGTCGGCAGCTCGGGCAGCGCGGCGAGGGCGGTATGGCCCCAGCGGATCGGCGGCGGCTTCGACAGCTGCTCGAGGAGCCAGCGGTCGACGGTGCTCTCGATGAGCTTCATCCCCTGCGGGGAGCGGTCGAGCGGCAGCTCGCCGGTCGCCTGGTAGTACTGGCCGATGAGGTGCCGGGGACCTCCGCCCTCGGGGCTCTCGTGGCACTCCTTGCACTTCACGCCGAGCTGACGGGCGTAGCGCTTGTGGGCCGCCGCCTCGGACGCGCCGACGACGGCCACCATGACGACGAAGAGCCAGATGCGCGCGGACATGCGGGGATCGTGCGCCGCAGCCGACGTCGCCGCAACCGGTCCGGCGCGGCAGGCGGTCGCAGCGGCCCGGGAACGCCGCGCTGCGTCCACCGGATGGAACTCAGTCGATGTCGTCCTTCACGCGGCCGCGCGCCAGCTCCCGCGCGAGGCGCTCCTGCAGCTCCATCGCCGAGTTGCGGCCCATGCTCTTGAGCACCTGGTTGCGCGCCGCAGCCTCGACGATGACGCCCATGTCGCGGCCCGGCCGCACCGGCACCGTGATGAGGGGGACCTCGACGTCGAGGATCGTGAAGAAGCGCTCGTCGAGGCCGAGGCGGTCGTACTCCTCGTCGGCCCGCCAGTCGACGAGCTCGGCGATGAGATCGATACGCTTCTTCTCGCGGACGGCGCTCACGCCGAAGAGGTCCTTCACATTCAAGATGCCGAGGCCGCGGATCTCGAGCAGGTGCTTGGTGAGCCCGCTGCCCTGCCCGTAGAGCGTCTCGACGCCACGACGACGGATGGTGACGATGTCGTCGGCGACGAGGGGGTGGCCCCGCTGGACGAGGTCGAGGGCCAGCTCGCTCTTGCCGATGCCGCTCTTGCCGAGCAGCAGCACGCCGAGGCCGTAGCACTCCAGCAGCACGCCATGCATCGTCGTCTGCGGCGCGAGCCGGTCCTCGAGCCAGCCCTCGATACGGGAGATGAACACGTCGGTGGTCTGCAGCGTGGTCAAGAGCGGCGTCCCGCTGGCCTCGCAGGCGTCGATGAGGTCCTGGTTCACCGCCATGCCCTTGGTGCAGACGATGACGGCGACCTCGACGGCGCAGAAGCCATCGCAGTGACGACGGCGGACCGACGGATCGAGCTTCTCGAGGTAGGTGAGCTCGGTGGAGCCGAGGATCTGGACCCGGCCCTTCTGGACGAAGTCGACGTAGCCGGTGAGGGCGAGGCCCGGCTTCTGGATGCGGGTGGCGCTCACGGTGCGCCCGAGCCCCTGCTGCCCGGCGAGGACCGCCAGCTGGAGCTCGGCACCGGTGGACTCGAGGATCTCGCCGACCCGGACGGACTTCATGGCTGGCCCCCTCATGCGAGGCGCGCGTCCTCATCGACGAGGATCTGGAGGATCCCCTCCTCGTTGCCAGCCTCGAGCAGCCGCTCCAGCAGACCCGGCGCTGAAAAGATGCGGCTGATACGGGCGAGGGCCTTCAGGTGCAGGCTCGCACCGGACTCGGGGGCCAGCAGGGCCACGAAGACCTGGCTCTTCTTGCCGTCGGGCGCACCGAACTCGACGCCGGCCTCGGAAACGGCGACGGCGGCCAGCACGGTGTCGAGGCGTTCGAGCTTGCCGTGCGGGATCGCGAGGCCATCCTTGATGCCTGTCGAGAAGGTTCGCTCGCGCTCGATCAGCACGGAGACGATGCGCTCCTCGTCGGCGATGCCGAGCTCGGTATTGCACTCCCGCTGGACGAAGCCGCGGTGCACGATCTCATGCAGTACGGCGTCTCGGGTGGTGGCCTGGAGGCGGTGGATGACCCGGCCGATATCCAGAATGTCCACGAGCTTCATCGGAGCCCCGTCACGTGAGCCGCAGGCACCCGGGCCTGCACCGTCCTCGGCTGGCGTGGCCGCTCCCGGCGGGTCGTTCCGCCGTCGTCGTCGACGAGGAGGATCGGCCCGGCGGGTGCTGCGTTCGCACCGCCGCCTGACGTACCTGCTAGCGCAGCGCGTCGACGCTGGCCAGCGCCTTCGCCGGGCTCAACCGTCGTCGTCCTCGACGCCGGGCTTCTCGTCGAGACGCCGGTACAACGTCCGGAGCGACACGCCGAGGAGCTTGGCTGCCTGCACCTTGTCGCCGTGGGCAAACGCCATCGTCGCGTCGATCGCGGCCCGTTCCATCTGCGGCAGGGTCATCTGCCCGACGCGGAAGGTGAGCGTCTCGGCCGGTGTCGACGAGCCGGTGTGCTCCTTGATGGCCGGCGGCAGGTCGTCGAAGCGAAGGGACGAGCCATCCGGGCACAGCACCACGGCCCGCTCGATGGCGTGGGAGAGCTCACGCACGTTGCCGGGATAGCGCCACGTCACCAGTGCCTGCAGGGCCCGCGGCTCGATCCCGTCGATGCTGCGGCCGTGGCGGGCGGCGTGGATCGCGAGCCAGGCGTGGGCGAGCAGGGCGATGTCGCCCTCGCGCTCCCGCAGCGGAGGCAGACGCAGCGTGACGACGTCGAGCCGGTAGTAGAGGTCCTCGCGGAAGGTCCCGGCCCGGACCCGCTCCTGGAGGTCGACGTGGGTGGCGGCGACGACGCGGACGTCGACGGCGATGGTGCCGCTGCCGCCGAGCCGCTCGATTTCCCCCTCCTGCAGGACGCGCAGCAGCTTCACCTGCATCGGCAGCGGCATCTCGCCGACCTCATCGAGGAAGAGCGTGCCGCCGTGGGCGCGCTCGAAACGCCCGGCCCGGCGCTCGTCGATGCCGGTGAAGGCCCCCTTCTCGGCGCCGAAGAGTTCGACCTCGAGCAGCGTGTCGGGCAGCGCCGCGCAGCTCACGGCCACGAAGGGGCCGTCGGCCCGCGGCGACAGCTCATGCAGGGCCCGGGCGCATTGCTCCTTGCCGGTACCGCTCTCGCCGACGAGCAACACCGCCGCCGACGTCCGCGCCACCTGCTGGAGGGTCTGCTTCAGCGCCGTCATCGCCGGGCTGTTGCCAAGCAACCGCTCGAGCCCCCGCGCCTCACGGCGCGGCTGCTGCTGTTCGCGTCCCAGCTCCACGCGCAACGCCCGGTTCTCGGCGAGGAGGTGCTGGCGTTCGAGGAGCCGATCCACGCAGGCGAGCAGCTCACCGCGGCGGGCGGGCTTCGTGAGGAAGTCCTTCGCCCCCTCCCGCATGGCGGCGACGGCGTTCTCGACGTTGCCGTAGGCCGTCATGAGGACGACGTCGATGTCGTGGCGGAGGTTGAGCGCGGCCTTCAGGACCATGCGGCCGTCGACCCGCGGCATCACGAGATCCGTGAGGACGATGTCGACGGCGACGCGCTCGAGCAGGCCGATGGCCTCCTCGCCATCCCTCGCCAGGATGACCTCGTGACCCGCGCGCTCGAAGATCCGTCGCAGGCTCTCGCGGTGGGCAGGCTCATCATCAACGACGAGTACACGGGCCATGGTCAGCCACCATCGATGGTGAGCTGGCCGACACGCACCGTGGCCTGCCTGCCCCGGAGTGAGAGGTCGCCGCGATCGACGAAGGTGAAGTCGCCTTCGACGAGGCGCATGGTCTCATCGCCGACGAGGACCTCGCCCTGCCTGGCCATATGCTGGAGCCGGTCGGCCACGTTGACGGGGTCGCCGATCGCCGTGAACTCCATGCGCTGGTCGCTGCCGATGTTGCCGAGCAGCACGTCGCCGGTGTTGACGCCGATGCCGATCTCGAGAGCCGGCAGCCCGGCGGCCCGGCGCTCATCGTTGAGGATCGCCTGCGCCTGCTTGATGGCCAGCGCCGCCCGGACCCCGGCGCGGGCGTGATCACCGGGCCGGCCCTCGGTGAAGAGCGCCATCACCTTGTCGCCGACGAACTTGTCGATGAAGCCGCCCGCCCCGAGGATCGAGTCGATCATGAGGCGGAAGTAGACGTTGAGGAGCATGTGCAGCGCCTCGGGCGAGCTGCCTTCGGCGAGGGAGGTGAAGCCGCGCACATCCGCAAAGAGGATCGTGCAGGCGCGGCGCTCCCCCTCCAGCCCGAGGGGCTCGGCCCGCGCCAGCAGCCGCCGGACGAGGTCCTTCGAGACGTAGCGCGAGAAGCTGTCGAGCAGCAGCTCGCGCTCACTCACGTCGTCGACGAGGACGACGGCACCGATGGGGATCGAGGTCTCATCGAGCAGGGTCTGTGCCCGGACGTAGACGCTCTTCTTCTTTCCGCCGGGCAGCGTGATGTGGTGCTTGGTGAGGGGCATCGAGCCGGTCTGCTTCACCTGATCGATGCCGCCGGCGACGTCCAGGCCACCGACCCGCGCGAAGACCTCGCTGACGTTGTGGCCGAGGGCCTCTTCGGCGGGGATGCCCAGCATCTCCTCGAGCCGGCTCGAGAAGAGGGTGATCTGCTCGGTGGTGCGGTCGGTGACGAAGACGCCCGACGAGAGGCTCTCGATGACGAGCCGGTTGAACTCGTTGGCCGCCGCCAGCTGGCGCATCGCAGCGCCGACCTCGAGGGACAGGGCCCGCTGGTGTCCCAGCAGCTGCTGGTTCAGGCGGTTGAGTTCGAGGTTCTTCGCCTGAAGCTGACGACTCACCCGATCGACGAATGTGTTCCCGGCGGTGGCGGTCAGGTCGATGAGGACCGGCGCCAGCCGCACCAACTCCTCCATCGCGGCGGCGTCGTGGGCCAGCAGCAGACGCAGCTCCCGCTGCAGGACGGTCGGCACCACGAACGTCGCGCGCAGGTAGTCGGCGGCGCTGAAGCCCTGGGCCACGCGTCGCTCGGCCGCCGCCACGAGGCGCAGCTGCACCGCCGTCGGCGACGTCCCGACCAGCAGCTCCATGAGGGCGGTCAGCAGGCCATCGAGGCTACCCCGGAAGTCCTCCACCGGCAGCAGCTCGTAGCGGGGCACGAACTCCTTCACCTCCGCCACCAGCCGATCGAGGAGCTGGGGCCGGCGCTCATGTATGTAGGCCAGGAGACGCGGGAACGACGACATGGGCGGACTATGCCACCGACGGCGGCAACCGGCATGAAACCGAGCGGGCGGCAACGTTGCCGACGGCCGGCAATGGTGGAGCCAATCCACTGTGGCACACGCCCTGCCAAACCGCGCCGCGTGTCGGCGACCGGCGGGGGCGTGAAGCAGGTGCCAGGGTCACGCGTGTGGCGCTTGCACGTCGACAGCGCGGCAGAGACACAGCACCGGCAGTGGCCCCCGATATCCTCATCCGCCGTGTCTGCGCCCCATCACACAACAATAAAAGAAGAGGCACAGAAGGACCAACGATCCTCCTGTGCCTCTCCTCTCCACGACACGACATCACATGGATGCCGTGACGTTGGCGCTCAGGTCGCCGGGGCAGCCGCCGCGGGAGCCTTCTTCGCGGCCTTCTTGGCCGCCGGCTTCTTCGCAGCCTTCTTGGTCGCCTTCTTCGCGGCCTTCTTCGCCGGCTTCTTCGCGGCCTTCTTCGCGGCCTTCTTGGCCGGCTTCTTCGCGGCCTTCTTCGCGGCCTTCTTGGCCGGCTTCTTCGCGGCCTTCTTCGCCGCCTTCTTCGCGGGCTTCTTCGCAGCCTTCTTGGTCGCCATTGTGTGTCTCCTTGGTTGGTTCAACCGTCGGTGCGGTCCGAGGACAACGCCGCGGCTCTCCTCGTCCGGGCCCGGCCGAAGGCGCAGTCAGAGCTGCACCGGACAGACGGCACGGGCCGGAGGTGGTGGCTGACGCTCACGCGTCGGGCCTGTGGATGCCGAGTTCCGCCGATCGCCACACACCATGTCGAGACGTGGTGCGGTGCGGTCGCCAGTCGACCCTGCAGGTGAGTCCCCACGTGACCGCTCCGCTCTCCGCCTGGAGAGAAGTGGGGCACGCACTTGACAAGTGCTGAGCGATGGAGCGTGCGACCTTCCGCGCTTTCGTTTGGATTGTCGCTCGCAACACCGTTCATTGACACTCGCCTGCAGAGCGCCTCAGCGCTCACTCACTTTTAGTCCTTGAAGCCGATTCTCCGCCAGTCCTTTTTTGCAAAGCATCGAAGAACACGCGCATCACGCAGCGACATCTTCACGCTTCGCGTGCCTCGCGCGTGTGCTCGACACCACCATCGAGCACGCGTTTCTCGACGACAAATCACGGTTTCGACGCGCGCGCATGAGCGCACGACACGCGGCGTGCCGCGGCGCACGCGGTCACATTCGGTGGGTGTCTCAAAACGCGCAGTGCGTGCGTGGCGCGCGCGTCGCGAGCGCGTGGCGCGTGATCGCAGCGATCACCGGTACAGGCGGAAGCACCAGTGCGGCGTGCCACGGAAGTCCGGCGGCGTGGTCGACCCGGTCATGTCGTCGACGACAAACCCGTCGGGCAGCGCCTCGCGCGCGAGGCTGAAGTCGCGGCGATTGCAGGAGAACCAGATCGCTCCGCCCGTGCTCAGCCGCCTCACCGCCCGTGCGATCAAGGCCGGGTGGTCGCGCTGCACATCGAAGGTGCCGGCGGCGCGGCGACTCTTCGAGAAGCTCGGAGGGTCGATCACGATCACGTCCCAGCGTGCGTCGTCGTCGTCGAGAAACGACAGGACATCCGCCTGCTGGACGCGGTGCGCGGGGCCGCCGAGGCCATTGAGCGCCAGGTTCTCTTCGGCCCAGCGGCAGGTGCTGGCCGAGAGATCCACCGACAGCGTGGCCGCCGCCCCCGCCAACGCGGCCTGCACGGAGAAGCTGCCGGTGTAGGCGAAGAGGTTGAGCAGCCGACGCCCACCGATGTCCTCGGCGACGCGCGTGCGCGTCGGGCGATGGTCGAGGAAGAGCCCCGGATCGCGACGAGCACCGAGGCGGAGACGGAAGCGGGCCCGCCCCTCACGCACCGTAAGCTCCCAACGCGAGGCCTCGACTTCATCATGGGCGAGCTCACCGCCTGGCCCGGGCTCGCGGATCTGGGTGACGAAGCGGTCGCCCGCGTCGACGGCGGCGGCGGCGGCGACCGCGCAGGCGTCGACGAGTGCGGCGAAGGCGACGCCACCACCGTGGCGCGGGGCCCAGGCCGTCTGCAGCACGTGGGCGAGGCCGGTGTCGTCGTCGACGAAGACGTCGACCGCGAACGGCAGTTCGGGGATGTCCCGGTCATAGGCGCGATAGCAGGTGACACCCTCGCGCCGACGCCACGGAGCCAGGCGCGCGACGTTCTTCTTCACGCGCGCGCCGAACATGGTGACAAGCGCCGCCTGACGGGGATCGATGGGCATGGATGCTCCGATGCAGTGGGGCAGCGCCGTGGCTGGCCGCGCCCGCGACCCGCCGGCCGATCAGCGCGCGTCGACGAGGGACCAGCTCACGTCGCAGGTGGCGAGGGCGCTGGCGATCTCGAGGTGGAGGGGCTCGGTCCCAGGCGCCAGCGGCGCCGCCCCGGTGGCGGGGTCCACGAGCGGGAAACGCAGCAGGTAGAGATCATCGAAGCGGTCGACGTATGGGAAGACCTGCGAGACCGCCGGCGAGGAGCGCACCGCCTCGATGGCCATCGGCTTCACCCGTGCGCCCCCCCGCACCAGCGCGACGTCCCAGATGGAGCCCGTGATCGCCAGGTCACGGTTCTTCTGGTCGGCGGCGTAGAAGGCGACGAAGACGAGGATCTGCTCCTCGCCCTTCGGCCGATCGATGGCGGTGGCGTCGACGCCCTCGTCGACGACACCCATCGCGAGGAGCTCGGTGGCGGCGTCGCGCGCGAAGCGGCCGTGGAAGCGGCTGCGCTCCGTGAGGAACGCCTGGCGGAGGCGGGGGGTGATCAGCGTCGCCCGCAGGTCGGCCTGGCGCATCGCCCACTGGTAGGGCTCGACGCGCCGGGTGGCCCGCGCGAGCTCGGCATCCCACGTCGTCGCCGTCGTCGCCGGGGCCACCTCGACGGGACCGCCCGCCGGCAACGACGCGCAGCCGGCGGCAGCGAGGAGGCCGACCACGACGGTCGCCAGCCGCAGGCCGCGGCGGGCGCTCACCGGGCGCCCCCGACGGGGAAGTCCGCCACGGTGAAGAGGGGAAACAGGGTCAGGCCGAGCGCCCCGAGGGCCTCCCGGCCGCCGGCTTCGCGGTCGACGATGGCGAGGACCGTGTCGACGACGTAGCCATGCGCGCGCAGGCGCTCGGCGGCCGTCTTGCTGGCGTTGCCGGTCGTGACGACGTCTTCGACGATGGCGACGCGGCTGCCGGGGGGCACGTGCTTCGTCCCCTCGAGGAAGGCGCCGGTGCCGTGGCCCTTGGGCTCCTTGCGGACGTAGATGGCGTCGAGGTCTCGCCCCTGCAGTGTCGACCACAGCGCCGTCGCCGACGCGAGCGGATCGGCCCCCATCGTCAGCCCGCCGACCGCCGCGTGGTGCAGCTGGCCCGGACGGGGGTGCAGGTGCTCGGCGCGCTGCAGCAGCTCGGCAAAGCAGGCCCCGACGAGGATGTGCCCCTGGCCGGTGAGCACCGTCTGCTTGCAGTCGATGTAGAAGTGCGACGGCTGCCCCGACGACAGCGTGACCGGACGCTCCTCGTACGAGAGCTCACGCAGCAGCGCGAGGAGGGCAGCCTTCTGGGCCTTGAAGTCGACGGGGGGCGCCATCGCCTACCGCCGCTTCACGATGACGCGGGCCTTCTGGGCCTTGTGGGGCAGACCCTTGGCCGCGGGCGGATCGGTCGGCAGGCCACCGGTCACCTCGACCTCCTCCTCCTCGACCTCCTCGACCTCCTCGACGGCGGCGGGAGCCGGGGGCGGCGGCGGCGGCGTGTGGACCACCGGCGGCGGCGGCGGCTGCGTAGCCGGCCGGGGCGGGCTGCTCATCGGGCGGGGCGCCGGCGGGGCGGCGGCCGGGCGCGGCGTGCTGCTCACCGTCGAGGTCGGACGCGTCGAGGCCACCGGCGTCGAGGCCGGACGCGGACGCTCCGCCTGGGGCTTGCGCACCGGCATGTTCTCGATGTCGCCCATGTCGACGCTGCCGCGGAAGCTGGCGCCGTCGACGATGATCACGCGGGGGGCGAAGATGTCGCCGACCATGCGGCCCTCGCGGGTCAGCTCCACCGACTCCGAGGCGCGGATGTTGCCAACGACGACGCCGCTGACGACGGCGTTCTTGACGACGACCTCGGCCTTCACGATGCCCGAGGGCGCCACCACGAGGGTGCGCTGCAGCTCGATGCGTCCATCGACGCGACCGAGGACGTGGAGGTCCTCGTCGCCAGAGAGGTTGCCCTGCACGCGAACGGAGTCGCCGATGACGGTGACGTTGATCTCGGTGCCGGGGTTGGTCTTCACGGTTGCCATCTCATCCTGCCTTGGCGGGAGCCGGGAACTTCACGGTGTGCGGTCGGGACCGTCTGGTCCGACGCTCAGCGTTCCATGTCGACGTTGCCCTTGAAGACGGCGCCGTCGGCGATGAGGATGCGGGGGGCCTTGATGTCGCCCACCATGCGGCCATCGCTCTTGAGCTCGACCTTCTCGTTGGCGGTGATGTTGCCGGTGACGTTGCCGGACACCTCGACGTGGCGGGTCTCGATGTCGGCTTCGACGACGCCGCTGTTCTCGACGATGAGGCTCGCGGAGAGGCTGATGCGCCCCTTCACGGTGCCGCGGATGGTGAGGTCTTCATCGCCGGTGATTTCGCCGTCGATGACGATGGTGTTGCCGATGACGGTGTTGGCCATGGTGGGGTCTCGCTCGGTGGGAATGGGGAAGGAGGGGTGGAAGGCTGGACGGTGGGCGCTCAGATGCCGGGCGGCAGGTCGACATCCATCTCGATGCGGCCCTTGAAGCGGGCGCCGTCTTCGATGACGACGCGGGGGGCGCGGATGTCGGCGACGACGGAGGCTTCGGCGGAGAGGGAGACGAGGTCGCGGGCGTCGATGTTGCCGCTGACGCTGCCATGCACGAGCAGGGACTCCACCTCGATGTCGGCCGTGATCCGGCCGGTCTCCTTGATGGTGAGGTGCTCCTTCAGGGCGATGTGCCCCTCGACGGCGCCCTCGATGATGAGCTGCTCGCTGCCCGCGAGGTTGCCCTTGATCGTGATGCCGCGTCCGATGATGCAGGGCTGGTCCGCCATTGCGCTGCTCCGAGCTGATCGACGCTGATCGCCATGATCAGCCGGGCGCCACCGTAGGAGAGTCCCGGTCACGCCGTCAATCGCGCCGATGGGCGCGCACGGAGACGTCGCCACCGCGCAGCGTGAAACGCATCTCACCATGGACCGCCGTGTCCCAGGTCGTCGCCCCCGCGGTTTTCCAGCGCGCCACCACCTCGGCGCTCGGGAAGCTGAAGGTGTTGTGACGTCCGGTGCAGAACACCACATGGCCCGGCGCCGTCGCCGCCACGAAGGGCGGCCCCGACGATGTCCGCGAGCCATGGTGGCCTGCTTTCACGACGTCGGCGCGGAGGCGCTCTGCCCCCACGCTCTCCAGCAGCAGCTCTTCGCCGAGGGTCTCGAGATCGCCCGGCAGCAGCACGCACGCCCCCTCGAAACAGATCCGCAGGACGAGGCTGTTGTCGTTGGCGTGCAGCTCCGGGTAGGTCGGTGTGCCCTCGACCGGCGCCGGCGCGAGGACCTCGACGGTGGCGCCCCCGAACGCATGGCGACCGAGGAGCCCGGGGGTGCTGCGAACGCGCGTGGGCCCGATCGTCGACACCAGCGGCCGCAGCAGCCGGCCGGGCGCGTCGACGTCGCCGGCGAGCCAGAGTGCGTCCACCGGCATCGCCTCGGCCACGGCGAGCAACCCACCCGCGTGGTCCGGATGGGGATGTGACACGACCATGACGTCGACGCGCTCGATGCCACGGCGCTGCAGCCAGGGCACGACGACGCGGCGCCCCGGTTCCATCAAGACTTCGGCACGGCCGGCGTCCGACATCGTCGGATCGAAGGGGACGCGTCCACCGGCGTCGATCACCATGACGCCGCCGTCGGGGAACTCCACCACGACGCCGTCACCCTGCCCCACCGGCAGGAAGGTCACGCGCAGCGCGCGCGGCTCGATCCCCATCACCACGAGGCCAACCGCGATCACTGCCGTCGCGGCGAGCGCGGCCCGGGTCCGACCCGCCATGACGAGGGCGCCGATCCCGAGCGCCCACAGCACGAGGATCGCCGTCACCGCCGCCGACGGCGGCTCGATGGCGCGCACCCCCGGCAGGAGCCCGGCGAGGCCGAAGACGAGCGCCTCGAGCAGCAGCGCCGCCTGCCCGCCGCACCACGTGATCACGTCGACGTCGACGACGGCGCCGACGACACCACACAGCAGCGCCGGCAACTGCAGCACGCTCGCCACCGGCACAAGCACGATGTTGGCGACGAGCCCCGCAGGCGCCACCTGTCCAAACAACCAGGCCGACAACGGCAGCGTCGCGAAGCCCGCCGTCAGCGAGGCCACCACCGGCGCCTTGAACGACCCGATCGCGCTGGCGAGGCGCCGAATCAGGGACTCGTTGTCGCCGGCGGCCAGCGGCGCACCACCGCTCGTCGCCGCGAGGGCGAGCACCGCCGCGTACGAAAGGAGGAAGCCGGCATCCTGCACCGACGACGGCGATGCCAGCACCGTGAGCAGGCCTGCGGCCGCGAGGGCGTCGACGAGGAGCACGCGGCGGCCGAGCACAGCACCAACGACGACGGCGCTCGCCATCACCGCGGCCCGCACCGCCGACGGCGGCATGCCGCACAGGCCGACGAACGCCCAGACGCCGACGAGGGCGAGGACCGCGGCGGCCCGCTGGGCGCGCCAGCCCCGCCCGAGCACCGGCAGCATCACGAACAGCCCGGCGGCGAGGCGACGGAGCACGACGGCGAGCAGCGTCACCTGCAGGCCGCTCACGGCGAGGAGGTGGCCGGCGCCGACGTGGCGATAGGCGGTGTCCTGCTCGTCGTCGAACAGCGAGGTGTCGCCGATCAGGAGGGCCAGCAGCAGGCCCGCGAGCCTCGGCGGCACCTGCGCCAGCAGCCGCTCCCGCAGCGCGATCCGCGCCGCCACCAGCGGCGGCGCCGCCCCGCGAGCGACGACGGCGACGTCGGCGTCGTCGTGGATCGCGAGGGTCGCGTGGACCCCACGTGCGCGGGCGAGCGACGCCGGATCGAACGAGCCCGGTGACAGCGCCGGCCCCGGCCGCAGCAGGCGCCCCCGCAGCCGCACCCGATCACCGGCGCCGATGACGACGCCACGGCCCGCGACCAGGCGCGGGGCAAAGACCGGGACGGCGAGGGTCGCTCGCGCCGCCCGCCCGCTGCCCGCGCCGTCGTCGACGATGCCGTCGATGTCGACCAGCCAGCGGCGCCCCTCGTCGGCGACGCGATCGTCGGCGACGACGCCCTCGACAACCGCGACGACGTCTTCAGGCGGCAGCGACGCGGCGATGTCGGCGTGATGGAAGCCCTCGAAGGCCCCTGCGAGCGCCGCGAGGCCGACGGTGACGCCGACGACGCCGACGCCGCGGGACGCCGGATGACGACCGGTGGTGGCCGCAACGACACCAGCGACGACGACAGCGGCCGCTCCGGCGACGACGACGACGGCACCGGTCGTGAGTCCGATCCCGGCCCCGACGATCGCCCCGAGGAACAGGACGACGAGCGGCAGGCGCGACAACATGGGAGACCGCCGGCAGCGCCGACGTCAGGGCTTCGCGGACGGCGCCTTCGTCGCCACCCGGGGCAGGATGTAGACCCGGACCTCGCCGTTCTTCAGCTGGTAGATGTTGACGCCCTGCCAGGCGCCCGCGTCGGCGAGGTTCTCGAGGTGGACGTACTTCACGGTCGGCAGCGAAACCTCGCGCGACCAGCGCACGCTCTTGTTGCCCTTGAAGCGGTCGCGGAAGTGCTTGACGGTGCCGTCCCAGTCGCGCCCCGAGACGAAGCGGTGCTCGTCGAGGCGACGGGAGTACTGCGTGAGCTCGAGGCCGAGGTCCTCGAGGCGCTCGGCGGCGGCCGGCGCGGCGACGACGGCGATGAAGAGGGCGAAGCTGCAGGCAAGACGGTTCATCGGCGGTGGCCCGGGGCTCGGTTCGGAGGAAGCGCGGCAGGTTCTCGCAGGGGCTGGCCACCAAGAGCAAGCGCCAGATCGCGGAGGGGAACGACGAAGCGGGCGCCCACGGCCGCCAGCGGGCGCGTCGGTCCCTCGACGGCGATGACGTGCTCGGCGTAGCGGGCGGCGCCGCTGACGGCGAGACCGAGGCCTGCCCCTGCGACAAGGCCCGGCAGCGAGAGATCGACGACGCCGTCGGCGACGACGACGACGACCGCGACCCCGACGCCGCCGGCCACGAGCCCCGCGGATGGCGGCAGGCGACCGAGGGCACACAGCTCGGCGAGCGCCAGCGCGAGGCCGGCTCCGACGGCCAGCCCGGCCGGCAACGGCGCCACGAGGCCGGCGATGCCGACGACCACCGCAGCGGCGCCGAGGACGGCGCCACCGAGGCTGAAGGGCAGCTGACCGACCACCGCGCGCATCGCTCAGACCACGAGGGCGTCGGTGATCTTGAGGGCCTCGTCCAGCGCGGCGATGCACTCGTCGAGCTGGCCCTCGGTCAGGATCAGCGGCGGCGCCAGCACGAGGTGGCTGATCCAGCCCACCATGCTCACGCCCTGCTCCATGCACTTCGCCGTCACCTGATCGATGACCATCGGCTTCTTCGCGGCCTTGTCCTTGAACGAGCCGAACGGCTCCTTCGTGTCGCGGTTCTTCACGAGCTCGATGCCCCAGAACATGCCCTTGCCGCGGACGTCGCCGACGGACGGGTGGCGGGCCTTGAGACCCTCGAGCTTTGCGCGGAACACGGCCTCCATCGCCGCGGACCGCTCGATGAGGTTCAGGCGCTTGTACTCGGCGATGGCGGCCACCGCCGGGGCGAGGGTGAGCGGGTGGCTCTCGTAGGTGTGGCCGTGGGCGAACCAGTTCTCCTCGAAGTGGTCGGCGACGCGGCGGGTGACGCCGACGACACCGAGCGGCGCCATCGCCGAGGTGACGCCCTTGGCGGTGACGAGGATGTCGGGGGTGACGCCCCAGTTGTCGATGGCGAACCACTTCCCGGTCCGGCCCCAGCCGCTCATGACCTCGTCGGCGATCAGCAGCACGCCGTGCTTGTCGCAGAGGGCGCGCAGGCGGGGGAAGTAGTCATCCGGCGGGACGAGGACGCCGTTGGTGCCGACGACGGGCTCGCAGATGATGGCCGCGACGTTGCCCTCGTTGTTGAGCATGTACTCGTAGTAGTCGATGACGTCGGAGGCGCTCTTGAATGCACCCGGGCGGTAGGGATTGCACTCGGGCGCGTGGATGACGCCGCCGATCGCCGACTGCATCGGCTCGGCCATCCAGCGTCGCCAGTCACCGGTCATCGCCACCGACGACGCCGTGGAGCCATGGTAGCTGTTGTAGCGGGCGATGATCTTGTGCTTGCCCGTCATGAAGCGCGCGATCTTGACCGCACACTCGTTCGCCTCGGTGCCCGACGTCGCGTAGAAGAACTTCTCGATGCCCTTCGGCACGACGCCGAGGAGCGCCTTCGTGAGCTCGGCCCGCACCGTCGTGGCGTGACCGGGGGCGACGAAGCACAGCTCGCGGGCCTGCTTCACGATGGCCTCGACGACGGCCTCGTTCTGGTGGCCGAGGTTGCTACACATGAGCTGGGCGCTCATGTCGAGGAAGCGGCGGCCGCTCGCCTCCCAGAAATACACGCCCTCGGCCTTCACGACGTGCATGGGCTTCCAGCCCTTCTGCGGTCGCCAGGTGCCGAAGGTGTAGCGGGAGACGATCTCGGGAACGCTCATGTCGGGGAGGGAAGCGTCGAGCGCGGCCATGAAGAAACCTCGGTTCGGGGATGGGGCCTTGTAGCAGGTTGCCGGGCGGACCCGCGCCGTCGCACCGGTCATCCGGCAACGCGGCGCGTCAGCTCACTTCTTCTTCTTCTTCTTCTTGCCGCCGCCGAGGAGGTTGCCGAGGGCATCCTTCGCGGCGTCTTCGGCGGCGTCCTTGCCCTTGTCGATGACGTCCTTCGCGGCGTCGCCGACGACGGCCGCGAGGAGCGCCTTGACGTCGACGCCGCTCACCTGCGGCTTGTCCCAGGTGCCGCCGATCTTCATCGGCACCGGCACGGGCTCCTTCACCTTGACCTTGCCGCCCGTCATCGTCGCGATCATCTGCGGCGTGAGCTGCAGCGTCGAGCGCAGGTCGAGTTTCGCGTCGAGGCCGGTCGTCCCTTCGATCTTCATCTTGCCCATCGGCGTGTCCGCCTCGATGGGCTTCTGCAGCTTGAGCTTGCCGCCGATGAACTCGGTGAGTGCCGTGAAGTTAGACAGCGTGAGGCCGGGCTCCTTCTTCGCCGCCGCGGTGTTGAAGCCGGTGGCCTTGCCAGCCTTCATGGCGTCGCCGATGGGCCCGAGCACGTCGAGACCGCCGATGATCAGCTGCTTGAACGACAGGGCCGCCGGCCCGTCGGCGCTGATGGCGAAGTCGCCGGGCGCAAGGCCGCGGCCCTTGACCTCGAGCTTCGGCGAGACCGTGCCCTTGAAGACGCGGCCGATGGGCGTGTGGGCGGCGACGACGGCACCGAAGTCGATGTCCTTGCCGTTGAGGCGCAGGTCGTACTTCGTCTTCTCCGACGGCAGGTCGAGCAGGGTCCCGCTCGCCGTCACGGTGCCGCCGTAGAAGCCGAACTCGAGGGTCTCGAACTTCGCCACACCGCGGGTCATGACGAGCACGCCGGTGAAGTTCGTCATCGTCATGCCCTTCACGATGGCCCGCTTCGCCTTCAGCGTGGCCTTGCCGTTGACGCCGGCAAGCATGTCGCGCGTGCTCTTGCTGAGCCCCGACGGGTTTTCGTCCTTCTTCGGCGGCGTGCCCGCGTCGTCGTCACCGCCGCCAAAGGCCGCCCGGAGGGCGTCGACGTCGAGGAGGTCGGACTGCGTCGTCATCGTGAACTGCGGCTTGTCGAGGTTCTTCACGCTCAGGGTGCCGCTCAGATCGCTCTTTGCCGCCAGCAGGCGTTTGATGGTGGCGTCGATGTTCATGGTGGCGAGCTTGCCGGTGTCGCCTTTGAGCTTGAGGGTGCCCTCGAAACGGCCGCCGGGCGGCAGATCCGACGTCGACTCCGAGAAGCCACGGAGGTCGTCGAAGGCGAGGTTGACGGTCGGCAGGTCGATGTCGAGCCGCGGCGTGTCGAGGTTGTCGACGGCGACGTTGCCCTTGACGACCGACGAGCCGAACACCATGTCGAGGTTTTTCACGTCGACGCCGAGCTTCTCGACGGCGGTGGCGCCGCGCAGCGAGACGGCCCCCTTGAGGCGGCCGCCCGCCGGCAGCGACGACGCGCCCGGCAGCGCCTGGCGCAGGTCGTTGAAGGCGAGGTCGACGGTGCCGAAGTCCAGCGACAGGCGCTCGTCCTTGCCGCCAAGCCCCTTCACATCGCCCTTGCCGCTGATGCTGCTCTTGCCGATCACGAGCTTGACGGCGTTGATGAGCGCCTGGTCCTTGCCCTTCTTCACATCGGCGTCGAGGCGCAGGGGCAGGCCGGCGGGCTTGTTGAGGATGACGTCGGCGCCGCTGCCCTTCTGCACCGCGAGGCCGTCGAAGTCGGCGACGGCGACGATACCGACGTCGTCGCCGCCCGGGCTCGCCTTCACGCCAAGGCTGCCCTTGCCGCGCACGGTGAGGCCCTCGAGGTTCACGTCCATGTTCGAGAGGGCGATGGCGGCGTCGGCCACCTGCTTGCCGCCCTGGTCGGTCGCCACGACGTCGATCTGCAGCGTGCCGTCGACCTTCTGGCCGCGGCCGATGGCGGCGGCGAAGGGCGGGATGAGCCCCTGCAGCGAGGCGAGGGACACCGCACCACTGTGGACGTCGGCGGAGAAGGGCGCCTTGTCATCCGTCGGCAGCGACAGCTTGCCGCCCAGCTTCACGGTGTCGACGACGAGCGCGAAGTCCGAGATGTCGAGGGTGCCCTTGCCCTCGGCCCCGGTGAGGGTGAGGTTGAGCGCCTTGCCGGCGGCCTTGTCGAAGGCCGGGCTCGTGACACCGGCCTCGTCGGTGCTGAGGTAGCGGACGCGGGCACCGTCAAGGACGACGCCGCCCTTGAGGGTCGGGCCGCTCTTCTCGAGCGACAGGCCGAGGGGGCCCTCGATCTTCACCTCCGGAGGTAGCGCCGCCAGCGACGGCGGCAGGATCGCCAGCAGACGACCGAGGTCGGCAACGTTGCCCTTCACCGCCGCCTGCTTGAGGCCGGCCAGCCCGCTGCCCTGCACCTCGAGGGCGGCGCTGATGTCGGCGCCGAC